>Ga0182030_10011525_pt1 | contig 17832 bp, 11 predicted proteins | sample 812S3MmetaG_FD_121299 | JGI IMG/M metagenome (GOLD analysis project Ga0182030, IMG submission 121299) | Permafrost microbial communities from Stordalen Mire, Sweden - 812S3M metaG (Illumina Assembly) | ecosystem: Environmental > Terrestrial > Soil > Wetlands > Permafrost | place: Sweden...
GCACCCCCTGCGGCAAGGCCGAGGGCGATCCACTGGGTGATGGAAAGCGGCAGTCCGAAGGGTAGGGCTTGCTCGTGGTAGCGCGTGAATTCGATCAGGAATCGCATGACATTGCTGATCACAAGATACAGACCGATGATGGTGCCGGGCTTGTGTTCTTTGCCGAAGCGCCACCACAGGAATCCAAACAGAATCGCTTCGCTCGCGAGCTCGTAGAGCTGCGAAGGATGCAGCTGCACGCGCAAAGGCACGCCCGTCAGTTCGTTGGCTTGGGGATTGCGAAAGGTCACGGCCCACGGGAGATCGCATTCCTTGCCCCAACAGCATCCCGCGGCGAAGCATCCCAACCTGCCGATCGCGTGGCCCAGAGCAACGCCGGGAGCGAACAGATCGAACGTCGGAAGCCAAGCCAGCTTGTGGTGGTGCAAATAAAGGAATGCCGTGGCGATGGCCAGGATCAGACCCCCTTGATATACGCCGGCGGCTTGTAGCGTGGAAAAAGAGAAGATATCGCTGGGATTCGCGCTGAAGTGGTCCCAATCGAAGACGATCATGAGGATCTTCGCCCCGAGCATCCCGGAAAGCGCCGAGTAAACCACGAGATTCGTGACCAGTTCGGTGTTGACGCCGGTTCGGCGGGCCAGCTTGAGCGTCACCCACAGACCAGCCAGGAACGCGCAGGCGACTAGCACACCGTATGTCGGAATAAAGAACGTACCGTACTGAAAGAGCTTGGGGAACACGCGCAACTCCAGTATAACGCGGCGACCTAACGGAAGCCTCAGGGCCGACGCAAAAGGCCCCGCTTCGGCGGCACGTCGGATAAAAACCTTACTCGGATAAAAACCTTACGACGAACTGAGACGTTTGCCCGATTGTATGGGGCACCCATCGGGGTTAGTTTTAAAGGTGTATCCGTACTTCGCCTATTTAGCGTTACTCCAGACTTTGTCGCCCTCCGCCGGGAATCCCGCGCCCTCCGGTGTCCGCCAGCCCGCTGGTATCCGCCTGATGGATGACTGTTCCGAGTCGGCCTCCCTTCTGGCGGAACTACCCACGAACGCCGCCGTCGAAGTTCGTTCGTCGGTAACGGGCTATGCGAAGCCGTGCTATTCGCTGACGGCGAGCGTGGACGGAAAGCGGATCAAGGGCTACGTGCTGGGCTCCGGCCTCGATGCCGTGGCCGAGTTCGAGCACAAGAAGGCGGTCTATCTGGCGTCGATTGTCACCCTGCCGCCGGCGCCTCCCCCGGCGACGACTTCCGCAACAGCCGCGGCGTCATCAACACCGGCCCCAGCAAAGGAAAAGCCGCACTACCCGGTGTTCCCGGATTTCTCGGCGACGGATATGCAGGGACACGCGGTGAGCTCCCACAGCCTGCACGGGAAAGTGAATCTGATCTGTTTCTGGTCGCCCGCCAGTGCGAGGGCCACACAAGAGTTGTTAGCGATCAACCAATTGAATGTCCTGTATCGGAAGCAGGGGCTGGAGGTGATTGCGCTCAGTCTAACAAGCAATCAGACAAAATTGCGGGACGCCGTGGGCGACTACACGCTCGGGTTTCCGAACGTACCGAATGGATTTGCGGTGGCGGAGCGATACAACGTCGCCTACGAAGAGCTTCCGCGAACGTACGTCCTCAACGAGAACCACGAAATCGTCGCGGCGGGATTGCATGGAAAGGCCCTGGCAGCGCTCGTTAAAAAGTTGATCGACGAGCAATAAATCCGAGCGGCGCACTTGCCCATCGCGCGCTGGGTTACAACCTGAACACTTTCCAACCCCCGCGAGAGACCAGCAGATCCCTCGACTTCGCTCGGGATGACACGCTGGTGGGTTCTCGATCAACAGAAGCGTTGCGGAATCACCGGGGCGCGGTGGCGCGGGGCGCCAGCCCTGCTGAGTCGAGAGTCCTCTCGACTCTTCCCCGCTCATGCCGACGACCCGCTACAACCTCTAACTTGTCATCCCGAGCGAAGTCGAGGGATCTGCTGTTTGGTTCGTGCGTCATCGGAACATCTCCCAGAAAGACTCAGAGAGATGACTTGGCGAGACAGATGCGCTGGATGCAGCAACCCGCGCGCTGACGCACACGAACGGTCCTCCGCCACAGCGCGACCCCTACTTCGCCAAGCGCAGGATTTGCGATGCGACTTGGGCGAACGCCGAGTTCAGATCCGCCAAGGTAGGCGCGATCTCGCAAAGTCCCGTTTCATAGGACGAGTTATACCAAGGTGAGGCAGGAACGTTGCTGACCGCCTGCAGATTGGGAACGCTCAGCGGATAGGGGGCGTTTCCAAGACCAATGCTAAAGATCTGCACGCCCGCCAGGCTGTGGCCGGAATGCGGCAGGGTTGCCGGCTCTGTGGCGCCCTGGATGATGTGGAGGGCCGCGGACAATTCACCGTTCATGGTGACGGGAAAGGCATTGGCCGCGTTGCTGAGGTCGATGAGGGAGCCGCTCATGGTGGTGGCTTGATACGGATTGCTGGAACTCCCGCTGCCATAGCGCAGATCGTCACCGTAGACATCGGTGACGGGCACACCCGAAAAATCGTTAGTCACGCCGCCGATGTTGTAGGTAACCCATGGGCTGGTGGCCGTGACGGCTTGGAAACTACACCCCGTTACAACGACGCCTCCGTTGGTGGTCATATACGACACGGTGTCTTCATTGCCGTTGTATTGAGACATGCCGGCCAAGGCCGCGCCACCAGAGGTGGGTTGTAACAAGCCAAACCATTGAGATACGTTGATGTACGTGTTCAGCACCCCGGTCATGGTCGCCGGAAGGTGGCCGACGGAGTTACGGCAGTTGGCACCGGAGGCAACGGGCATGACGACGTTGACGCCCGTGGGATCGCCGTCGGTGAAAAAGAGGATGACATTCATCGCGCCGGGTTGGTTCAACCCCACGAGCTGATCGTATCCGGTCCACAGCCCCATCGCGGAACTGGTGGAGCCGATACATTGGTAGTTGCTGATAATCGTGGAGGCCGAGGTCGTAGCCGTATCGAAATCGTTCGCGATCGCGAAATCGACGGTCGTGGTGGAGGAGAACGACACCAGGCCGACGTTATCGGTTCCGTTCGCGAAATATCCCAGGAAATTTTGGGCGGCGGCAATGACGGCGGAGCAAGACCCGGATTCCGCGAGCGATCCGGAGCGATCGATGACCATCACGACGTTTACGTCCTTACGGGTCACAGTGGCCGACGCGTTCACCGTATTCGAAGTAAAGCTCAACCAACGCATGAACAGCGTGGGAACAGTAACATGCCCGGTGACGGCGATGGTCCTTTGATAGGCTACGGTTTCGTCGATCGTGATATCGGTGGTTTGGTTGACGGTGACGGCCGAACTGAACAGGAAACCGGACGGGAAATTGGCAAAAACATATTCGGCTGCCGCTAATTTGGCGGCGGTCTGCTGAGCGGAGTCCGTGGTACCGCGAGACAGGGAATGGGCGCCCGCCAGAGCCGCTCCATCAACGGCGGCCTGCAAGTGCGTCTTATCTACATACAACAGCGAGACGTCGATGGCCAGGCCCATGAAGGGGATCAGAATCGTCATCATCACGCAGGTTGCGATGATGGCCATCCCGCGTTGCTTCGCCGGTGCCGCTGTGGCTTCTCGCTGGCTGGCTTGTATGGTCATTGGCATCCTCCTCTCAGACCTTGGTGTCACCCGAATCCCGCTCGGCGGATTACTGAAAAATAAACACGGAGTAGGCTCCGCCCGCCGCGGGTTTTGCGGCGATCAGACCGCCCCAAACATAGCTCAGGAAGCCAATGTCCGGATACTGAAAATAGGTTTCGACAACGTAGGAGATGTTGCCTTGCGCCTGCTGCGGCGCTGTTCCCGAACCGCCGGCGGCCACGTTGGCCGCGTCGAGCCTCGCTTCAAACCCGCTGGTTCGAACCGAGGAATCCGTGTTGCCCAAATACACAGCCGCAGAAATGTTCCCATTCGCGTCCATCAGAGTGGACGTCGGCGTGCCGAACTGACTGGTGTGTAGCGTACTGTTTCCGATGGTGAGTCTCTGAATAAAAACGGGTAGTCCCTGATTCGTGCAGGGGGAGACTCCCGAGGCCGTGCAGTCCGAGGCGTAGGGCGTCATAATTTCGGAAAGAATCACCACGCCGTTGCCTGCCGTGGCGGTCATCCCCGTGCCCGAGGCAAGTTCGTTGACGATGATGTTCTGCGACGTGGTTTGCGAAAAGTCAATGCCATCGGAATACATGTGGGCGACGTCGCGGCACACTTGTTGCGCCTGAATAAACCGCCCCAGCACGATGCCCGAACTGATCGTCCCGAAAAAGATCCCAAACAGAATCGGAGTCATGACGCCAAATTCGACAATCGCGCTGCCGCCCTGCCGTAATTTGCGCCGACGAATCGCGTTATTCCAGTTCATTTGCATTCCATCATCCACGTGCCGTCATAAGGAGGGAAGAACACCGCCCGGCGGGGCCTCCATGACATCGGAAGACGCGCCCGCGAAGGTGAGCGGCGAGGTGCTCTGCCAGACGGGAGCCATCCACGAATGGCTGATGGTCGCCGTGATGACACAAATATTTCCCTGCGCGTTGGCCGCTATCCCTCCCACCGCTGCCGGCTTGGTGCCCGGAATACTGGCATCCCATAGCGTGTAGGCAGCTAGCGTCGTTCCGTTGTAAAACTGAACCTTAAAGGTGGCGGTGCCGGCCGTGATCGCCGTGGCGTTGAGGTATCCCATCGAGTAGGATTCGGACTGCGCCAGGATCGAGGCCAACTGGGTGCCGCTGCCCGCCTGCTGCGTGATGGCATAGCGGACGCCTTCGCGCACGGCCTCCTTCAACGTGTTCTGAATGAAAATTCCGAAGGGGATATCGATCATGGCAAAGAAGAGGGCCATCAAAGGCAGGAAGACCAGCGCCGCCTCGACGATGTTGTTGCCGCCTTCGGTGCGCTTGCGCCGGCAGCTGGGCTGCTTCCTTGCGTGCATGGACTTCCCGTGCATGGATCTCCGTTGACTCATGACCTTCCTAAGAGCCGTCAGCAAACTATTTCCCTCTGGTCCTGGAACTCTTCCAATCTATATGCTAGCCACCAGCACTCTATCGAGCCATCCGGCAGGCTCCTTAGTTAGGTTGAGAAACATGCTTAATCCGGCATGCAATGTTGCGCGATAGAAGCGGTACACACAAAAGTATGTTGCGCGTAACAATCCTGTGATTGGGCCTGTGGTCGAGCCTGATAATTGGATCGGTATCCCCCCTGTACCTTGATCGCAAGAACTCCGGCAAAACATAAGCCTTCGTCGCACATTTTGCGGGAACCCACGCGGGTGAAACGGCGAATGGACTTAGGGGAAGCGACCTACGTTGCTACCGGCGTTGGTACCAGCCAGCTCATGGTTCTCTAAGCTCATTTCTCCCGCTTATTCAGCCGATTGCCGCATTAACCCCGGAGCGACCGGCGCATACGTTATGAACCTAACCACAATTCTCTTAAAACGCTTAGGCTCGCATGGAAAAATACTAAGGCCAGGCGATCTGGACGGGAGAGCTGTCTCTCGAGCAGGGCACGATTTGTGCGGCATTTTCCGGCGTAACGCGTACTGGGCCAGCTTGCGTCTATGGGGCAGCCCCTGCCAAGCTTCCCCACACACCCTAATTTGCCGCGCTCTGGCTTCCCCACAGCCGCTCCGACGCGACCCTTGCGCCCTCGGCCAGCGCCTTCAGCTTCATCCAGCAGAAGGCTGGAAACACCGCGCCGAATCCGGCAAACGTTCCGAATCCGCAATCCGATCCGGCCATGATGCGTTCGCGCCCCAGCACGTTCGCGTAGCGTTCGATGCGCTGCGCCACAACCTCAGGATGCTCCACGTAATTCGTGTTCGCGCCGATCACTCCCGGCACCAGAACCTTGTCGTCGGGCAGCTTGATCGTTTTCCATGCTTCCCACTCGTGTTCGTGCCGCGGATTCGCGCCCTCCACCAAGAGCGCTTGCGGCTTCACCTTCACCGCGATGGGGAAAATCTTGCGGCAATCCATATCGTGCACATGCGACCCTTCGTAATTTCCCCAACACACGTGCAACCGTACGCGATCCGCCGGGACGTTGGCCAAGGCGTGATTGAGCGCTTCCACTTGCAGCTCGGCATAGCTCAGGAATTGCTCATCGCTCAAATTCTTGAACCGCGTGTGACGTCCCATCGCCAGGTCCGGGCAATCCAATTGAAGCAGCAATCCCGACTTCACGATCAACTCGTACTCTTCGCGCATCGCCTCGGCCAGCGCCGCCAGATACGCCTCGTGCGACGGATAATATTCGTTCGGCTGGAACACCGCGATCGTTCCCGGCGACACCGAATTCAGAAATCCTTCGGCGATGCCGGCTTTCGCCATGGCCGATTTCATGCGCGCGATGTCGCGCTCCACGGGTTTCAAATCCTTCACCTTGACGGGCCCCGTGCACACCGGACGCTTATAGGTGGCCGAATGTCCGGCCTTGACCAGACGGTCGCGATACTCCGGAAAATCGTCCAGATCCTGCGGCGTGGGGCGCGCGGAATCTCCCTCGAAGCCGGTCAAACGATGCCGGATATAGGTGGCATAGCTGATCTTGCTCATCTCGCCGTCGCTGGCGATGTCCACGCCCGCGTGCGCCTGCCGCAACACCACGTCGTCGACGGCGCGCGTCATGACCGCTTCAAATTGTGCCGCGTCCACCGGCTCGCCGCGATCCTGCGCGAAGAGCAAATCGACGACATCCTGCGGGCGAGGAAGACTGCCGACGTGGGTGGTCAGAATGCGGTCCGTACTGGTTCTCATAGGGAAGCTCCTATTTAAACAAAAAAACCGGCTGCGGCGGAACAAAAAGGGCTGCGGCGAAGCAAAAAAAGGCTGCTGCAAAGAAAAAAAGGGCAGTCGCCCCGAAGGACAACCGCCCTCTCCTCCGATCTGCCGGCCCGCTAGAAGATGATCTTCAGCCCGAGCTGCACCTGCCTCGGCGTGCTGTTGGTCGCGGTGATGCGGCCCGCGCTCGCGTTGACGTCCACGCCCGGAGCCTGCGCCGCGAGCGGCGTCGCGCCTGGAATCGCGCCTGCGAACACCGTGTTGTTGGGGTTCTGGAACGTCGGGTGATTCAGCATATTGAACGCTTCCGCGCGGAACTGAATGCGGAATTGTTCGGAGATCTTCGGCACCGCCCAGCTCTTGTTCAGAGAATTATCCATGCCCCACAGGTTCGGCCCGATGATGGTGTAGCGTCCTGCGTCGCCATAGGTTCCCGCCGCTTGGATGCTAAAGCAGTTGGTGTTGAACCAGTTGTAAATCGTCTGCTGCGCCGGATATAAATCGCAGCCCGCCACCTCGTTGGGACGTCCCGTCGGCGATCCGCTGCCCGTGAACACGCGGTTGGCGACCGAGAGCGGAGTCAGCGGCGCGCCCGAAAGATACGTGTACAAGCCCGTCGCCTGCCAGCCGTTGATCAATTGGCCGGCAAAGCCCTTGGCCACATTCGGCACCGTGTAAATTCCGCTGATGCGGAGATTGTTCCGGCGGTCGAAATTGGAAAGGCCTCTGTCGCACGATAGGCAGGTCGGATTGGTCGCCGCCGCGGCCAAGCCGCCGCCGTCCAGACCGTAGGTCCCGGATGTATCGTCAATCGACTTCGAATACACATACGACGCCTGCAACTGCCAGTTGTTCGAGAACCGGCGGTTCAGGCTGGTCTGCAACCCGTTGTAGTTCGAGGAACCGATGGCGTTGGCGAAAACCAGCGCGCCCCACTCCGGATTCAAGCGCGGATTGGTGGCGCAAGTCGTCGCCGCAGCGTTCGGTGTACAGAAGCCCTGCTGCACGCCGCCCACCAGGCTATTCGAGACCGGCGGATTGAAGTCGAGCTGCATGAACAGATGCGTCGCATGCGACCCAACGTAGCCCACGCTGGCCACTGTGTTCGGCGCGATTTCACGCTGAATGTTGATGTTGTACTGAATGATGTAGGGCGTGTTGTTGACGTACCAATAGTTCGAATTCGGCGGGTTCACTAGGCCGTTGGTCGGAATCACGCCCGGGCTGATCGGCGACGTCACCGGCGAACAGGCGGTGGCGCACGTGCCCGTATACTGCACGCCCTGCGCGCTGGTCTGCGTCGCGATGATGAACGGCGGCTGCAGCCAGTTGTTCAAGTCGCGCGAGTAAATCACGCTATGGAATATGCCGGCGCCCACGCGGATCGATGTCTTGTGATCGGAGAACGGATCGAACGCCAAGCCGATGCGGGGATCGAAATTCTTGAACGACGGATTGGTCGCCGTGCTGGTGTTCTCCGGCGTCCAGGTTTGGCCATACGGAGGATTCAGCAGTTGCAGTTGGACGTGACGCACTTCGTCGATCATCGTGGTGGGCGAATAACGAATGCCCAGGTTCACCGTCAGCTTCTTCGTCGCCTTCCACTGATCTTCCGCGTACAGGCCAAAAACCCAGTAGCGATAATCCTTCGTGGCGTCCGACTGCGGATACTGCTGATCGGAGAGCTGCGTCACCACCTGCGCCGGAGTGCCCGCGAGGAACGTCCCGATATTTGTGAACGTCCATACGCCGCCCACTTCAAAGGGCGCCCACGTATTTTCGTCCAGCTTCGTCGCCGTCGCACCGAACTTCATGCTGTGCGCGCCGGAGGTCCAAATCACGTCGTCGCCGTACGCGAACTTATTGGGCACCAGGTAGAACGGCAGCGTCGTGATGCCGCCCATCGCCGTCACACCCGAGAACGTCGCGATGTTTCCGTCCATGCGATCCGCCGCCGGTCCGAAAAACTGCAGCGGATGCAGGCCCGCGCTGCCCACGGTTCCCTGCGAAACCACGCCGTTCGCCACCGTCGGCGAATTCGGAATGCTGGCCGCTTCAAACGTGCGGGAGAACGTGGCGTGCGCCGAATTCACCAAAGTCGGCGAAATCACGCGGCGCTCTTCGACGGAAATAAAGTTGTCCCGCGTGGTGTCGTTTTCCGACCAGTAGGGAATGTTCGTGGCGGCGACGCGCGTGGCGTAATCCGCAATGTAGCGCACGAACACCGAATCTTTGTCCGACACGTTATAGTCGATGCGGCCCAGCAGATAATTTTCGTGGCCCGTCAGCGGATCGAGCACGGCGGCCTGTCCCGTTTCGCTGGGATTTCCGCCCGTCAACAACTCCGGGTTGAAATTCGGCAGCGGATACAACGCCATCGTATTCTGAATCGCCGCGGCGATCACCGGATTCGAGTTCTGCACGATCGGAGCTCCGCAGCCTCCGGCCGCCGTCACTGTCGTCAGGAATTGATGCGCGCACGCGTCCGGCACCGTCACGATCGACGTCGTGGTCTGGGATTTGCGGAAGCCTTCGTAATTCGCGAAGAAGAAAATCTTGTCTTTCTTAATGGGTCCGCCGACGCTCGCGCCGAACTGATTCTGGTGATACGCCGGAGCGCCGCTCTGCACGTCGAAGAAGTTGCGATCTTCCAGTTTGTTGTTGCGCAGGAACTCGTACACCGTGCCGTGGAAGGCGTTCGTGCCGGACTTCGACGATGCGTTGATCACCGCGCCCGCGCCGCCGTATTGCGCGCTATACGTGTTCGTCAGCGTCTGGAATTCCGCGATGGCCTCCACGCCCAGCGACTTGCCCAAGCCGCCCGCGCCCGGTCCGTTGTTCCAGAAATTCACCATGTCCTGATCGTCCATCAGGTACGCTTGACCGGAAGGCCGTCCGCCGGAGATGGAGTAGCGCTGCCCGTTGCCGTAGAACGTGCTCGCGCCGCCTGCCGCTCCCAGCGGGATTTGCGTCACGCCCGGCGCCATCACCAACAGCGCCGTGAAGTCGCGTCCGTTCAGCGGAATTTCGTTGATCTGTTTAGATTCCACCAGCGCGCCCACCGCGGTCGATTGTGTTTCCACTTGCGAGACTTCGCCGGAAACCGTCACCGTCTGCGTTTGCTGGCCGACGGGCAATGCAAAATCCACCACCGGTTCGGCACCGACGGTCAGCGTCACGCCGGGACGATTCACCGTGGAGAATCCCATCTTCCCCGCGGTCACTTCATACGTTCCGATGATCAGCTCCGGGACGATGTAGCGGCCCTGCGCGTCGGACGTCGTCTGCTGCGTGACACCCGTGCCGCTGTTTTTGACTTGCACCGCCGCGCCGGGAACCGCGGCGCCGGACATATCCGTCACCGTGCCCACGATCGTCGCCGTGGCCTGGGCATGCAAGCGGTTGATTCCGGCAAGCGCCGTCAAAAGCAGGAATCCCGCGAGTAAACGAGCACCCATTAGAAATTGCTTCTTCATGCGTACTAACCTCCATCACACCCCGACTCGGGGGCTATCTAATCTTCCTGGTGCACCGGCAGACCACGCCGGCGCAAAATCGCCAATGCCGCTACCACGCCTTGCTCCCTGCCTAAGCTTGCGGAACTTTGCTTTCCACCCAACCGCGGATCACATCGAAAACTTCTTTGCGATTACTCTCGATCATCATGAAGTGCCCGTTCCCTGAAATGCCCCGGTCTTTCAACTGCAGTTCTTCCGCATCACATCCGGCTTGCTTCAAAAACGCGACGACCGATGCACCCTGCGCGCGTCCGGATTTTTCGGCGCTCACGAACGCAATCGGAATACCCGCCAGATTTTTCAACTTGCGGACCTTTCCCTCGGCCTGCAGCTTATACGCCGGCGCGCCGCCCTTCGCCGCGATCTCGACCGTCGCGAACTCGGAGGGATCCGCCACCGCGGGCTCGAAGGCCAAGGGAATATCCGTCAATCCCCACGGCGTCTGCGGAGAAAACGGAGCGCCCGCGCCTTCCACGTTCACGATGGCCTTCACCAGCTTCGGCCTCTCATTCGCCACCAACCAGCTGAACGGACCACCCGCCGAATGCACTTGCACGATGGCCGGCCCGATGCGATCCAGCAGTTCCGCGCCGCCGCTGGCCCACAACTTGTGCGCCATGAGGTTGTCTTGCGGAGCGGCGTTCTGGCTGGCCATGAATTGATCGACGCCCGGATCGCCGATTTCGCCCGTGCCCATCCACTGTCCGCCGGGGCGCCGGTTGGGACCATTCGCGGAGCGCCGGAAATCCGGCACGATCATTTCATAACTCGGCTGCGGCCCGATCGGCCCCAGCGCATCCGGATGATACGGCGCGCGTCCATGCCCGGGACGGTCCACCATGTAGACGCGATATCCCGCCTGCAAATAATAGTGCGCCCATCCGGCCTGCCCGTCACCGTTACCCATGTAGTGCAGCATTTGCCCCGTGCCGCCGTGGACCAGAACCACCGGATACGGATGCTTCACGTCGGCCGGCGTCCAATGCTCCACGTACATTTGCCCGGCGACGATGGTTCCATAAGCCAGCTTGCGGCGCTCGATGCCGACCCAGAAATGTCCATGACCCGCCGTCTTGATCGCGGTTTCAGTCGCGCGCGGCATTATAGCCGTCGCGCCTTTGTTTACGTTCGTCTCGATCCACTCGAGAATCGGCTGCAGCACTTCGCGATTATTTTTCTCCATCATCATGAAGTGCGCATTGCCGTGGATGCCGAGGGCAGGGAGCTTCACGTGATCCACCTTCACGCCCGCCTGCTTCAGGTACGCCACGCTGCCGTCGTCGTAGGCCGTGTGGTAGGAGGCTTCGGAAGTGAAAACCGCCGCCGGAATATTTTTCAGATTGACCAGTTGCCGCGCAGGTTCGGCCTGGATGAAATAAGGATCCACGCCGGGAGTCGTCGGCGTCACCTTCACCGTTTTGATTTCGCTCGCGTCCGCTGCCGCGGGATCGTACGTCAGCTTGCACGCCGCCAGTCCCCACTTCAGCGCGCCAAACGCAGGACCCGCCGGCTCCACGCCGATCATGCCCTTCACCAATTGCGGACGCACCTCGCCCGCGATCCACGCATTCGGGCCGCCCATCGAGTGGCTCATCACGATCGCCGGACCGGTCTTGTCCAACAACTCCGCGAGCCTCTCTTTCCAAATGTTGTGCGTGGCTTCCAGATCCGCAAGGAACGATCCGCCTTGCCCCGCCGCCACTTGATCCACCGAGGGATCGCCGATCACTCCCGTGCCCGGCCATTGCGTGTGGAGTTTCGCTTGATCTCCATAAGGCTTGTCGACTTTCTCGGGAGCCGTAAACTGCCGCATGACGCCTTCATACGTCGTCGCGCGTGCCGGAAATGGACCGTCTAGGTCCGGGTGGAAAGGGGACCTCCCGTGACCTGGACGGTCCACGACGTACACGCGGTAGCCCGCCCGTACGAAATAATCCGCCCAACCGGGGCGTCCGTCGGGTGTGGACATCCAGTCCAGCCCTTGTCCTCCTCCGCCATGCACCATCACGATCGCGTACGGATGAAGGACTTCGCGGGGCACCATGTACTCCACGTACATTTGCTTGCCCGTGACATAGGTTCCTTTGGCCAGCGAGGCGCGTTCCACGCCCAGCCAGAAATAGCTCCATTCGGCAAGATCCAGCGGAAAATTCGCGCTTTGCGCGCCTGCCGTCGCCTTGGCCGCTGCCTGGTTTTGCACCTGGGCCCGCACTTGGGCTCGCGCTTGAGAAGGACGCAAGACCGCGGCAACAGCTCCCGCGGCGGCGGAGCGCGCGACAAAGCCGCGCCGCGTCAGCGAGTTGTCTAATTCTTTGCGCACCAATGCCCACCGACCCCTGCGGAATGCAGATACCCGACGTAAGTTACCTCAATCTGACGCGCTAGGCTTGCAGAAATCCCGCGTCGCTGAACAGATTTGTGACCTATTCGAAATACCCGCCATGGGCGGGCTCTCCTCGATTGCTACACTTACGGGAATGGCGCGCGGCATTTGGGTCCGTAAGGTCATGATCCTGTTCACGCGGCGGAAATTCTGCAAGCCAGCGGGCGCACGGATCGCATAGCGTCGAGGTATAAATATATTTGCGCCGCTTCGTCCGTGTGGCCCGCGTCGCTAAGGACGACGGTAGACGCGTGATCATTAATTTGTAAAAATACGCGGATTAGCAATTCTTACGAAGCATTCTTAGGAGAGTCCCATGGTTAGCAACGAAGCCGCACCGCAAGCCGAGCAGTTGCCGATATTCCGTTCGAAGCCGTATACGGGCCAGGAGTATCTGGAGAGTCTGCGCGACGGTCGCGAGATTTGGATTTACGGCGAGCGGGTGAAAGACGTCACCACGCATCCGGCGTTCCGCAACACGGCTCGCATGCTGGCGCGGTTGTATGACGCGCTGCACGATCCGAAGCATCACGACAAGCTGTGCACTCCGACTGAAACCGGCAACGGTAGCTTCACGCAGAAATTCTTCAAGGCGCCGCGCAACGTGGAGGAGATGGTGGGCTCGCGCGATGCCATCGCCGAATGGGCGCGCATCACGTACGGATTCATGGGCCGCAGTCCGGATTACAAGGCGGCGTTTTTGGCGACCCTCGGCGCCAATCCCGATTTCTATCATCCTTACGATGGGAATGCGCGGCGCTGGTATAAGAAGGTGCTCGAGGAAGTCACGTTCGTCAACCACGCCATTGTCAATCCGCCGGTGGATCGCAACAAGCAACTGGAAGAAGTGCGCGACGTCTACATGCACGTCGAGAAGGAAACCGACGCGGGATTGATCATCAGCGGCGCGAAAGTGGTCGCGACGACGTCCACGCTGACGCACTACAACTTCATCGCCAACAACGGCCTTCTGCCGATCAAGACCAAGGATTTCGCGTTCGTGTGCATCGTGCCGACCGGCGCGCCCGGCGTGAAACTGTTCTGCCGGCCGTCCTACGAATACGCTGCGGCGGCCACGGGCAGTCCTTTCGACTATCCTCTTTCGAGCCGCATGGACGAGAACGATTCCATCATCGTCTTCGACAAAGTTTTCGTGCCCTACGAAAACGTGTTCGCCTATGGCGACATCGACAAGGTCAATAACTTTTTCCCGCGCTCCGGATTTCTGCCGCGCTTCATGTTCCACGGCTGCACGCGCATGGCGGTGAAGCTCGACTTCATTTCGGGCCTCCTGCTGAAAGCGGTGGAGGCCACCGGCGCGAAGGATTTCCGCGGCGTGCAGGCGCAGGTGGGCGAGATTCTCGCCTATCGCAATTTGTTCTGGGCGCTGACCGAAGCCATGGCGCGCAACACCACGCCGTGGACGCCCGGCTACGTTTCGCCGAACTTGGAATCCGGTCTGGCGTACCGCGTGGCCTCGAATCTGGCGTGGACCAAGATCAAGGAGATCATCGAGAACGTGCTGGCGAGCGCGTTGATTTATCTGCCCTCGCATGCCAACGATTTCCGCGTACCGGAAGTGCGCGCGATGCTCGATCCGTACGTGCGCGGCTCGAACGGCTACAGCGCCGAAGAGCGCGTGAAACTCATGAAACTCATGTGGGACGCCATCGGCACGGAGTTCGGCAGCCGGCATGCTTTGTACGAGCGCAACTATTTTGGCAATCACGAAAACATCCGTACCGAAGTCGTGATGGCGGCCGAGATGATGGGCGAGGCGAAAAAAATGAAGGGCTTCGCCGAACAGTGCATGTCGGAATACAATTTAGATGGGTGGACGGTGCCGGATCTCATCAATCCGGACGACGTCAGTTTGGTGATGGGCAAGGTCGCGAAAAAGTAACGTTTCATGCATTCAGACCACGGGAGAACGGCGATCGAAAAAGCATCCACATCCACTCTGGCGCAGCCAACGGCTCCGGCACCCGAACTGCAAGCGCCCACGCTTCCAGCACCCCAGCTTCAAGCATTTGACGCGCGCCAGTTTCGCGGCGCGCTCGGACGTTTCGCCAGCGGTGTGACGATCGTGACCACGCGCGATTCCGTGCGCACGCATGGCATGACGGCGAACTCGTTCGTATCCGTCTCGCTCGACCCGCCGCTGATTCTCATCTCGGTCGATAATCGCGCGGCCATGCACACGCTGCTTCCCGTCACGCGTTACTTCGGCGTCAGCGTGCTGGCGGAGGATCAGCATACGCTCAGTAACCATTTCGCGGGACGCGAAGTGGAAGGCATCGAAGTTCCTTTCGTCGATAAGCACGATGTCCCGGTGATCGACGGCGCGGTGGCGCATTTCGTCGCGCGCGTCGTCGATATCCACCCGGCCGGAGATCACACGTTATACGTCGGCCACGTGGAGCATTTCGAAACTCGCGAGGGAAAGCCGCTGGTCTTCCACGCCGGCAGCTATCGCAAGCTGCACGCCGACTGACGGTGCGGCGACGGGTTGCCGCGCAGAATGCATGGAGTTACAGTAGATCCTGGTGAGCCGTCGGGCTCCCCCTGTTCGGGAGCGTTACAGAGGTACTTGAAATGATGCTTGCCAAGAGTCCTATATTCCGGATTCGCGAAACGCACGGGCGTGCCGGACGCACGGCGAACCGCGTCGTTTCTCACTCCGAGGAACTGGGCTGGACGTCACTCTATGCGGCCATCTTGGAAGAGAGTCCTCTGGATGTGGAAGAAGCTCCCATCCAGCATCCCTCGTTTATCTATCATCTGAGCCGACCCACTGAAGTGATGCGGCAAATGGAGGGATCGGGCAAGGAGCAGGCGCTCATCGGACCACGCCGCATGTGCGTCACGCCGGGCGAGGCGTCCACGCATTGGAAACATTCCGGGAACCCGGAGATCCTGCAGGTGTATCTGCGGCAGTCCGTGTACGAAGCCGCCGTCAATGAGATGTATGGCGCGGAGGCTTCCAGCACTTTGATCGTCCCGCGTTTCGCCATTCTCGATCCGTTTCTGGAACAGATGGCCATCGCCACGGCCACCGCGTTGCGCGAGCGCCGCGAAGACGGGTTGTACATCGAATCGCTGGCGCAAATGATCGCCGTGCATCTGGCCGCCACGCATTCCTCGCGTTCGCGCAGAGGCGTGCATCCGCAAGTCGCGGCGAGCTTGCCCAGTTGGAAGATGCGCCGTTTGATGGAATTTATCGAAGCGAATCTGGATGGCGACCTGAGCCTGGAACGCATGGCCGGCGAGGTCGATATCAGCCCTCTGTATTTGCCGCGCGCCTTCAAGACCGCCTTCGGCCAGTCGCCTCATCAATACGTGCTCTCGCGCCGCATCGAACGCGCCAAGGACTTGTTGCGCAGCACCGGCGAGCCGGTGGTGGAGATTGCGCTCGCCTGCGGCTTTTCCTCGCAGAGCCACTTGTCGAACTGGTTTGTGCGCGTGGTCGGCGTCTCTCCGGCCGTGTATCGCAAGCAGGGCTGAGACGGACGGAGCGTTGCCACTTCGGATGGCGCGCTGCGAACGCCGCCGGTCGAGTCTACGGCAAGTCACAATTCTGTTCACGCGTAACCCTTTTCTGCAATCCTCAAAGCCCTGGATTTCAGTACCGTAAGCATGATGCTGTGACCGCGTCTGTACTCTGTCTTGCCGCGGCGGGAAATCCGTTGCGGTAAGTTAGGGGTGGAGAATTTGCTTATGAAATCGCACAACCGGATGGGCTTGAGTGTTCCGCTCGCTGTGACGTTGGTGTTCGCGGCGGCTCCTTTGTGGGCACAGTACGAGCCCGTCGGCGAATGGGCTCCGCGCTTCCACGAAGATCAGCCCGAACGCATTCCCGGTCCGGACATCGGCGATTACCTGGGGCTGCCGATCACGGACGCGGCCCGTCTGCGCGGCGATACGTGGGACGCGTCGCTCCTGACGCTGCCCGAACATCAATGCAAGCCGCATCCTTCCGATTACGGCGTGCGCGGCCCGGCGAATCTACGCATCTGGAAAGAAGTGGACACGGATACGCAGAAGGTCATCGCGTATCACACGCATATTTCGTGGCAGGCTCCCGAGCGCACCATCTGGATGGATGGCCGTCCGCATCCGCCCGAGTATGCCGCGCACACCTGGCAGGGATTTTCCACCGGCAAGTGGGAAGGCGATGTGCTCACCGTCACCACCGATCATTTGAAAATCGGCTGGATCCGGCGCAACGGTATTCCGCGCAGCGATCGCGCCGTGGTGACCGAGCATTTCATCCGGCACGGCGATTACCTGACGGACGCGGTGATCATCACCGATCCCGTGTATCTCACCGAGCCTTTCATTCGCACGACGGATTGGGCCTACGATCCGCGCCAGCAGATCGCTCCGTACCCGTGCGAATCGGTGGTGGAAATCGACCGGCCTCTGGGCGCGGTGCCGCATCATCTGCCGGGCACGAATCCGTTCCTGAAGGAATTTTCGGAACGTTTCAATGTCCCGTTTGAGGCGACCCGCGGCGGCGCCGAGACGATGTATCCGGAATACCGGCTGAAGCTCGCCACTGAGAAATAACAGGAAATCTGATGAAAGCATTTTTCGTAGGACTTGTTTCGCGGAAGGCGCCCCTCGCGGCCGTCCTGACGGGCGTTATGGTGACGGTCGCGGGCCTGGCCGTTTTCGGAGTGCGCGGCGCGCATGCGCAGAATGACGCCAATGCCGAGGTGCACGTGCTGCCGGTGCAGGGCAACGTCTACATGATCGTAGGCGCGGGCGGCAACATCACCGTGCAGGCGGGCAAAGAAGGCGTGCTGCTGGTGGACGCCGGTTTTGCCAACATGGCTCCCAAGGTCACGGCCGCGATTAAGACCATCAGCGAACGTCCTCTGCGTTACATCATCAACACGCACGCGCATGCCGATCACACCGGCGGCAACGAAGCGCTGGCGAAGACGGGATCGATCATCGCGGGCGGAAACTTCGCGGGCACCACGACCGACATCGGCAACACGGCTTCGATCATCGCGCACGAACGCGTCCAACAGAGAATGTCCGAGCAAAAGCCCGCGCTGTCGTTCGGCATGCTGCCCACCGA
>Ga0182030_10011527_pt1 | contig 17829 bp, 11 predicted proteins | sample 812S3MmetaG_FD_121299 | JGI IMG/M metagenome (GOLD analysis project Ga0182030, IMG submission 121299) | Permafrost microbial communities from Stordalen Mire, Sweden - 812S3M metaG (Illumina Assembly) | ecosystem: Environmental > Terrestrial > Soil > Wetlands > Permafrost | place: Sweden...
CTATATGCGCCTTCTGAACCAGAAGAATGGGGTGGGCGAGGATCGCGGTCATTTCTATGCCTTCGCCGCCAAGGTGATGCGCAGGATCCTGATCGATCACGCGCGCGAGATGCAGACGCTTTCACGGGGCGGCGACCTCGACCGTATACCGCTCAGCGACGATCTGGCCTGGGTCAATATCGGCAGCCCTGAACTGCTCGACCTGGACCGCGCCCTGGACGAGCTTGGCGATTCGGATGCCTCCAAGGTCGAACTTGTGGAACTGCGTTGCTTTCTCGGCTGCACCGTCGAGGAAACCGCCGACCTGATGCATCGCTCCCGATCCAGCGTGAATCGCGACCTGAAGTTTATCCGCGGTTGGCTTTACAGCCGTCTTTATCCTGGCCAACTGGAGTCTCCTGCGGTACTGTGAGCCGCTCATTCCGCGCTTCACGCAATCTAATGTTGGCCTAAAATCCTCGGCACGGATACCCCGCTTATGACCTCCAAGACAGACCGTTTTCAGCGCATCGAGGCACTCTTCCACAAGGCCCTTGCGGTTGAGGGCGATGCGCGCGCGCAACTGATCGACGCTCAGTGTGGCGAGGAATCCGGTCTGGCCGCACAGGTGCGTTTGCTGCTCAGTGCCAGTGAGAGAGAAGAGCAGCGGACAGCTTCGCTGCTCTCGGAACGGGAGCAGGGCAATGCCTCCGAATCGGCTGGCAGACGGATTGGCCCCTATGTGCTGGATGGCTTGCTAGGGCGCGGCGGCATGGGCGCCGTTTATCTCGCGCATCGCGCCGACGGCGAGTTCGAGCAGAAGGTGGCCATCAAGCTGATCGATCTGCCCCTGGCGACCAGCACGTTTCGAGAGAGATTTCGTCAGGAGCGGCAGATTCTGGCTGGTCTCGAACATCCTTACATCGCGCGGCTGCTGGATGGCGGAGTCACCTCCACGGGCGATCCGTATCTGGTGATGGAGTTCGTCGATGGCATCCCGATTCATCGTTACTGCGAGCGAGAGAAACTCTCTCTGCGGCAGCGACTGAAGCTATTTCTGCAAGTTTGCGAAGCGGTGCAGTTCGCTCATCAGAACTTCGTGGTGCATCGCGACCTCAAGCCCGACAATATTCTGATTGCTGCCGACGGCACGCCCCGGCTGCTGGATTTCGGCACCGCCAAGCTGCTTTCGCCTTCATTTGCCGCGGCGGGTGCCGGACTGACGCGTGAGGGCTACCAGTCCTTTACGCCGCAATACGCCAGCCCCGAGCAGGTGATGGGCCACGCGGTCACGGCGGCGTCAGATACTTACTCGCTGGGCGTTCTTCTGTATCTCCTGCTGACCGGCAGGCAGCCCTATGAGCTTACGAATCTTTCGACGTCCGAATTGCTGCGCGTTGTCTGCGAAGAGCCGCCGCGCAAGCCCCTGCCCACCCAGACGCTTGGCTGGAAGCTCGACGCGGATTTAGAAGCGATTCTACAGAAGGCACTGCGCAAAGAGCCGGGCGCGCGTTACGGAACCGCCATCGAGCTATCCACGGACATTCGCGCCTGGCTGGATGATTTGCCGGTCGCGGCGCGGCGCGGCAACTTTCGCTATAAAGCAGGCAAATTTATTCGCCGCAATCGCATCGCCGTGGCGGCTTCAGTCCTGCTAGCCGCTTCCCTGGTAGCCGGAGTGATCGGCGTGGCCTGGCAGGCGAGAGTGGCCGACGAAGAGCGTCGCAGAGCCGAGGAAAGCGCTGCCGACCTGCGCCAGTTGAGCAATAGCCTGCTCTCCGAGTTGGACGAGGCGATTAAGGAGTTACCCGGTTCGACGGGGGCGCAGCAGCTTCTGGTCACTCGCGTTCTGGAACACTTGGACCGCACCGCCAAAAACATCCACGGCAACCGCGAGACGCAGCTTGATCTGGTCGACGCCTATACGCGGCTGGGAAACTTGCAAGGGAATAGCTACGACCAGAATCTGGGCGACCCCAGCGGCGGCTTGAAGAGCATCGACGCGGCGATCGGCCTTGCGCGACCGCTGGCGGCGGCATTCCCGCAGGATCATGGCATACAGCATTCCTTTGCGCTGGCGTTGCAATCGCGCAGCGAGATTCTCTGGCAATTGGGAAAAACGCCCGAGGCTGTTCCCATTCAGCGAGAGGCTGTGCGCATATTCGACGCTCTGGCCGCGACAGAGCATGCCTCTGGAACCGAGATGATGGATGCCGCAACGGCCAATGGAACGCTGGGCGATGAACTGGGACAGACAGGCACGGCAAGCCTCTCGGACGCGCCAGGCGCCGTTGCCGCCTACCGGCGCGCGCTGGCCCTCGACCAGCGCGCACTGCAAATGGACTCTTCGCTGGCCCGCGCAAGAAGAGGGCTTCTGATCTCGCACATGAAGATCGGTTCGGCCGAGAAAGACATCGACCCGGTGACCGCGCTCCAGGAGTTCCAAACCGCGCTGGAGGCCAGCGCCAACCTGCCCGCCAAGGAACAGTCGGGAATGTCCTGGCTTCGGCTTCGCGCCACTCTCCTCCGCAAGCAAGGGATCGCCAGTTCCGCACTGGGATATGACGCCCAAGCCTTCGATTCTCTCAAGGAGGCCGAAAAGATTTACCGCGATCTGGCCGCCAAGGACACCAATGATCTGCGTGCTGAGGTCGATCTGGCGGTTCTGCTGCAAGACGAGGCCGACGCATATGCCAGCGCTGCCGATCCTGCGCTTGGAGGCGATCCGGGCCGCCGTCATGAGTTCCTTGAACAAGAAGAGAACAAGCTCGTCGAAGCCGTCGCGGTCTTCAATCGAATCTCGTCGTTGAAACCGGAAGAGGAATGGGTGGCCACGCAAGGCTATCTGCAAGTGCGCGCCGGATCGGTCGAAAAATCGCTCTTCGGCCACAGCCGCTCTGAGGCGCTTACGCGCAAAGCCCTCGCCAGGTTGAAGAGCTTGGGACAAGAGCCGCAGGCTTCCGGCATGATACTCTCGCAGGTCTCCGAGGCGTTTCGCGTCGCCGAACCCGAAACGCTTCGCGACCCCGCCTTTGCTGTCCAATGCGCTCGCCGCGCCGCAGAGGCTGCCGCAGGTAAGTCCCCTACGCGACAGCTCGAACTCGCCAATGCTTATCGTGCTGCCGGCCAGATCGACACAAGCCGCGCAACAGCCAGGGAAGCGCTGCCTTTGCTGGCGCCGCTTCAGCCCGGAGGCGCAAAGCCGCGCATTCGCAAACTGCTGGAAATTCAAACCATGCGGTCAATGTACTAGTAATCCAGCGGAATTGAATTCAACTGCTCGATCGAGAAGACAGGCCCTTCCTTGCAGACGTACACCGGACCGGCGTTGCAGCGTCCGCACTTCCCAACACCGCACTTCATGCGGTTCTTCAGGCTGGTGTAAACATTCTTTCCGCCGCCGGTTTCGCTTCGCCAATCACCTCATCGGCGAAACGCGGCTGACGCACCTTGCAACCCGCGCACTTCGGAATGCCCAGGCCCTCGCACGCCATGCCGATGACGTGCAGGTTCTCGCCGATGATGTGGAGCTTGTTGCGCAGTTGCAATTGCGGCGCCAGCATCGCGCCGTCAAACAGAACTCCCAGCCGCCGCAGCGCCGCGAATCCCTCCAGCTTGTAATGGGCGATCATCTCGATCTCGTTCACCCGTCCATTGCGCCGTACGCTGTCCAGAAATGCCTTCTAGAAAAGCACCACCGCGGCCTGCCGTTTCGAAGTCATGCCGCGCTCATACGACACCTGCCGCAGCGTGTCCATGATGGCCGCGCAATTCACATTCTTCGGACACCGCGTCGACGTCGCCAACCAGATTTGACCGTTCGCCGTGAAAAGCCTTCAACTGCTGCTCATAAAGCTCCCGCGTTGCTTTGAACCTCGCGATATCGCTATCGAGAACAGCCCCTTCTTTCAATATGGTTTCGATAAATCGGAGCGAACGGTGTTGCGCTGGATGAGAAAAGCGCCGAGGAGTCCTGAACCTGCAACGCGATGGGCGGCTTTTCTGAGCAATCATCGTGAAGCTACGCCACGATGGATTTCTTTACCGTGCCCACGCTGACCTTCGGCGCGCTGTATGCCGCGGCGAAAGCGGCACGCGAGGTGCACGCAAGAAAGCGGCGAAGCCAACCCACGACATCCTCGCACGGCACCGAAACTAACCCGGGTACCGACCGCTTTCCCGCGTGCAACTACAGTTGCCATAGCTTATAAGGCTTGCTCGCTCCGATTGATCACGTCGTCCTGAATCTCCGGGGAGAGTTGCACAAAATACGCGCTGAAACCGCCTACCCGCACTAAGAGGTCTTGGTGCTTGTCAGGATGCAATTTTGCATCCTGCAGTTCCGCGGCATCCACCAGGTTGTACTGAATGTGCTGTCCGCCTTGTCTCAGGAAGGTCTCGGTGAGGACCGTGAGCTTTGCCAGGCTCTCCGGGCTGCGCACGGCGGTCTCCGAGAACTTCTGGTTCAGACACGAACAGCTTGATTCATTAAAGTTGGCCTTGAGCACCGAGCGGATAACCGCGGTGGGGCCGCTTTTATCCATTCCTCGCATGGGGGACATGGAGCCGTCGTTGAGTGGCTCTTTTGCCTTGCGGCCGTCGGGCAAAGCACCCACCCCTAAGCCACCGAAATAGTGCCAGGAGAGTCCCTCTCTGGAAATCTTGAAGCGAGGATAGGGAGAGTTGTCGTAGGAACTGATGACTTCGGCGGAGAAGCGGCCAACCTCGCGAACCATCAGATCCGCCTCATCAATGCCGTTGCCGAACTTGGGTACGGCCAAGCACATCTGTCTTATCTCTTCCCCCCTCTTACCCTGGAAATTTGAATCGAGGGCGTCGAGGAGTTCGGCCATGGCGAGCTTCTTCTCGTCAAATACCAGCTTCTTGATGGCGAGGAGAGAATCCGCCGTATCTACCAGTGCCCGATCCGTTATAAGAAACGTATGGTAGGTCGGGTTCGGGGTCATCACGTCCTCGCCAAATTCCATACAGCCGTCGGCCATTACGGTCGACAGAAACGGAAAGCGGATATATTTCTCATTTTCTTTGCGCGCGATGGCCGATAGCCACAAGACGCGGTTAACAAAAAACTTGTGCTGTTTCTTGAAGGCGTCGTACAGTTCCTCAAAACTCTGGAAGTTCCTCGGATCGCCGGTCTCAATACCCAGCTTCTTGCCGGTCACCGGGGCAATGCCGTTGTGCAGCGTAATGTCCAGCAGGCAGGCGACGTTGAATGAGCCAACCCCTTCCGCCCCATAATGGTCGACACGGTTGGAGACGACAGGCGTCACACAGCCTTCGGTGTACCAGTCGCGCGCTTCCTCGATGGGCACGCCCTCGCCGACAAAATACGCGGTGATGTGCTCGCTGTTCTCAAAGAGCGGGAAACCGCCCTTGGTTATGACATTCGTAGCTATCGCTTTGTCCATCAGCCAGCGCGGGGTTCCCCGGTGCCACTGCATACCGACGCTGGGCGCCGAGAGCTGCAACAAGCCCACCAATTGGAGGATAAGATAGCTCAGCAGGTTGGAAGCGTCGTTGCCGTCCTTGTCGAAACCGCCCACGTTGAGAATATTCAACATGAAGTTGACCTGGTGATTCTCGCGAAAGTCGGCGTTGGCGACAAAGGTGTGGCTTCCCCAGTATCCAATGACGCCCCACAGAAGGTCAGCGGCCCGTTCCAAAGTGAGGTTTCCGCTCTCCCAGTCTTTCTTGAAGTACGGCCACAGAAACTGGTCGGCCCGGCCGATGACGGGGGAATAGGTGGGCTGTTCCAGGCTCTTGCAAACGTAAATGAAGTGTACGCATTGCAGCGCCTCCTGGAAAGTCCGCGCCGGATTCTCCGGAACCCACTCGCAGGTGCGGGCAATCTCCAGCAGTTCGTCTTTTCTGATCGCCGACTGCTCCTGCTCCGCCATCTCCCGGGCGAGCTTGGCATAGCGGTGAGCATAAGCAATGGCTGCTTCGCAGGTCATGACCGAGGCCTGCCAGAAATGGAGCCTGTCGATCTCTTTTTGCTCGGTCTCGATGAACCACTCAATCTTAGCTTTTGCCCTTTTGATGAAATCGCGCAGGCCCATAGCCATCACTTTGCCCCACTGGGGAGCAGTGACAACAGCCGGGAAGAAGCCTGCGGAGAGCCAAGGATCCTTGAGCCTGGCCTCTTCGCAGTCCTCCGGCCACGTACCCACAATGCCGCGCCAGGTATCGGCCACGTGAGCCCCCGCCGAGCGGGGATGGAAGTACTGGGCCGCCTCCCGCAGTACTTCCCGGTCTTCGCGCGGCAATCCCTCCTTAACTGACAGGGTGAGATCGAGATTGTCCTTATCTTCCCACACCCCGGGAATGTAGTCCCCGCAAACGTCGGACTGGGTAACGGCATCGAGAAGGCCGCTTGAGACTCGGCCCACGATTAGATCGAAAGGAAGGATGCTGATGGGACTGCCCTCGGCAATCTTCTTGAAGAGCTTGGCCCTGCGGATTTCGATATCCTCGCCCTCAGTTTCCTTCCAGGATGCGAGCGCGAGTCTCTCCCGCTCCACGGACACGGTGAACGGCGCTCTGCTTCTGGCTTCTTTCCATTGCCGAATGCGGTCGCTCAGTTCTAAGGCGTCGATTCTTCTGAAAGCTTCTTCCATGCCCTGCGGCAGGCTGGGCGTGGCTTCATTGGCTAGTGCGGTGATCGGTTTCATTGTATCCTCCTGACCTTGAATGGCGACGCTGGTCGCGCTTTATAGCAAAATCAGAATAGCTGTACCCCGAAAGCTAGACTGCTGAGTGGCTTTCTCCTTGTGACTCTTTGTAAGGGCACGTTTATTCTGATTTTGCTCTAGTACCTTGCTTTGAGCAAGTCAAAAACGATCTGCTCAAAGGCTGGCTTGCTGTTCTTGAACCAGGCCGCTTGTGTCTTTGCGATGTTGGCGGGTTCCTGGTTCTCGGTCCAATAATAGATGCGCTTGATCTTGAGTCCGGTGTCGTCTGCCGGTACCAAGAGATAGTGGGTGCTGGCGCCCAACCAGTCAGGTTCGGATTTTTGGTGGTTGTGCGGGCCGCCCTACCAGGAAACTTCGGACTTGCACATCGCCATTCCCCCGCGTGAACCATGAAACAGTTGCTAGGGCCGGCAGTAAGTATAGAGGCTCTCCAGGCCGGCTGAGCGCAAAATTTTCCACGCCGAGCGGGCATGCTCAAGCGTGAGCGCCGCTGCCCGCGTGCCTTCACGATTTTGAACGGCTTCAATAATACTTCGGTGCTGTTCGTTGGCCATCAGATAAAGCTGAGGGTCGGAGACTGAGACCCTCGAAACCACTAAGGGTCCACTGACCTTAGCATTGGGGGCCAGGAATGGCAGCGACATCAGCCGCTGCAACGAGCGTTGGATGATCGTGCTCTGGCAAGATTGCACGAGAAGGTTGTGAAACTCATCGTTCCTGCGGACGAATTCGTCGGGCGCACTGCTGTCACTCTGAAAAGATTTAAGGAAAGAGTCCAACCGCTCCACACAGTCCTGCATTTGAGCCAGAATCGTGGGCGGGGCGCCGCGCTCAGCAGCCATCCGGGCGGCCAGTCCCTCCAGTGTGCCGCGCAGTTCAATGCCGTCGAAAATGTCGAGGGTAGAAAAGGTCGCGACCACAAAACCTCCGGACGGCAACGACTCCAGCAGTCCGTCCTGGCGAAGCTGCATGAGAGCCTTTGCCGCCGGGGTTCGAGAAACTTGCAAGCGCTCTACCAGCAGGAGTTCAGAGACACGCGTACCCGGTTTCAGTTCGCCGTTAAAGATCAGGTCCCTAAGGCCAACCACCGCCTTCAAGGTCTGCGACTGCCCATTTTCGCGCATTCTTCTTCTCCTCGCGTTGTGCGCACGCCCTTTGCACACAATCCTATGAATAACCGTGACTTATTGCTCACCCGTCATAGTCTCAGGAAAAAAACTCTAGTACCCAAACAGCTGGCCTTCGCTAGAATACTACACGCATCGTGTATGCAACCTGCTAGAGCAAAATCAGAATAAACGTGCTCTTACAAAGGGTCACAATGTGGCTTTTGCTTGAGGAAAAAGCCACTTGGCGGTCTTGCTTTCGGGGTACAGCTATTCTGATTTTGCTTTAGTCCGTCTGGCTCCCCGCGGCAGCCACTATAGATCCGGCAACTAAATACTGTTCGTGTGCCCCATCCATCCCCGCGTCTTTTGCGGGAATGGGTGGGATGAGATTGTCACTGTTATTTTGCCGGATCAATAAAGTGCCGCGGTCGAAATGCAGATCGGCAGCCATATACGTAGCGATCAAGCCTCCTCCGTAAAGAGGGAACGCCAAATTTGTTGCAACAATGAATGAAAGCGTTAGCAATAGCTTCCACCCGTAGAATCCGTATTCGCGCACCGCCATCCTCCTACGGACCAACGCGAAATTGTTAGCGCTGGTGCCACAGGGATTCTCTCGAAGCGTGTAAACCACGCCTCCATCCTCAAGAATCCCGTATTTGTATACATATAGCGCATCGGACGTCCAGTAATCAAATTCAAAATCAGCGATTCTAAATGGGCCGTTTTTATTGGGGATTTGGTACTTCTGGGAGCCTGTGGATCATAATCTTACCCTCCTCTTTCCCCAAGAGACTGTCCTAAAGAACTGAAAACATGGCCAAATCGTCACGACAACCTTAGCCGTTCGATCCTTCAGGCGGACGCAATACGTTTAGTTCCACATTGTGCCGACAAGTTTAGAACTTCTAACTACTTATAATCAATACCTTACTCGGTATGGCCAAGCATACGAAGCGTACGAGTTGACGAGTTGACAGGTTGGCCATCTTAGGATACATTTTGATTGGAATGTATGCACTATGTATGTAACATCAACAAACTACTCGAAAGGAGAGAGCCGATGATCTGCCAGAAACTAAATTTTGCCTTGACTTTGCCGCTCATCTCACTCCTTTTTTGGACGGGCGGCATTCATCTTGCCCAAAGCCACTTTGCGGCGCCAGGAATGAGCCATCCGGCTTCAAGGGGGCGGCAAGCCCCCTTGCTTACCGATACATTCCTGAGACAAGGCGGGCAGCATATCCAGTACAATCTGATGGATGCTAAAGAACTGCTCGATGCCAAGGCGCATCCGGAGAAACACCAGGACCTCTTAGTGCGGGTAGGCGGTTTCAGCGCGTATTTTTGCAACTCTCCCCGGAAATTCAGGACGATGTGATTGGCAGAAGCGAGCAAGGGTTATAGATCGCACCTACGCAACCCCGGGAGAGTCCGAACAGCGCAGTCAAGACTGAACGACCACGCCGCAACTCCAACCAACGGCGCTTGCGGCGTGGAGCATTGGAAAGTGAGATCGCACAGGTGACAGAAGCGAAGCAAGTCGATCCGCGGCACGGCATTGGGCTGTGTGGCGAGACGCCCGTTCAAATTCCCGCGCCAGGTTCGGCACAGCCGGCAAAGACGTCCCCGATGGGCGAAACGCGAGACTCCCTGATTGCGACGGTGACAAACATTCAAGGCTACTCTATCCACGACGGGCCCGGGATTAGAACGGTAGTTTTCTTGAAAGGTTGCGGCCTTGCCTGCAGGTGGTGTGCCAACCCTGAATGTATTCGACCAATGCCAGAGGTGGGATTTATCAAATCGCTTTGCACTCGCTGCGGTAATTGCATGGGAGTCTGTGCACAGCAGGCTCTTGGCTATGATCCGGAGGGACTGCCTCATATTGATCGCATCCGTTGCATTGCCTGCGGAGAGTGTACTTCGATCTGCAGCTACCATGCTCTTGTTCTTCACGGCAAGCAGATGAGCGTACGCGAAGTCTTCAAGGCTGTTGAAGCCGATAAGATGTTCTACGATGCATCCGGGGGTGGGGTTACGGCGTCTGGCGGTGAGCCGCTCCTGCATCCGGAGTTTGTGCGCACCCTGTTCGAGCTTTGCCGTGCGGAGGGAATTCATACCTGCATGGAAACGTCGGGATTTGCTAACTCATCGGCCTTGCAGCTACTCTTGCCGCTTACAGATTACGTCCTCTATGACTTGAAACACATGAATACGGACATTCACCGTAACTTTACCGGTCAGCCAAACGATCTCATCCTGTCCAATGCGAAGTTGGTTGCCGAAAGCGGCGTCGACTTCCTGTTCCGGCTGCCTTTGATTCCCGGGATCAATGACAGCACGGAGAATATTCGGGAGACCGCGGCATTTCTAAAAGGTCTGGGAAACAACGCTGAGCGTATTGAATTGATGCCTTACCATAGATTGGGAGAAAGCAAATACATTGCGCTGAACAAGCCCTATCGTCTGCACGGGCTGCCCGCAATTGAGCCCCCGCAAGTGGAGTCGGTTAGGCAGGAATTCGAGAAGAATGGAATCCTGTGTACGGTATCCAGCTAAAGCAAAATCAGAATAGATGTACCCCGAAAGTAAGACGCCAAGTGGCTTTTTCCTCAAGAAAAAGCCACCTTTGTGACTCTTTGTAAGGGCACGTTTATTCTGAATACTATCGAAGCTCCAACGGAACCGAGATGGACCTTTTCTACACGCTTTCCGGCGGAGAACTGTGGGCTATCGAGATTAGGCGCAATATTGCGCTGAAGATTGAGCGCGGTTTTCATTCCGCCTGCGTCGACCTGAATTCGTAGAAGCAATTTATGTATGCCCAGGCAATGAGCGATTTCCGCTCGACGACGGAACGGAAGCCAGCAGTGCCGTTGAACTGTCAAAGGCTCTTCAATCGGTCACCTAGCCTTAAATGCTTCATTGACTGGATTTCGCGTAGCTTCAGATTCTTCTGCGGTGCTACAGGACGAACAATAATCGTGGCGTAGGCGAGACTGGAAGAGTATAAGTTACATATTGAAGGAGTACATTTTTTGGAACGTTCCGAGTTGGAGTCTCGCCAGGAATCCCAGCTCAGCGTTACTGCGCTGCTCCATGAATGGGAGACGGGGCAACCTGCGGCCTTCGACAGGCTGGTAGAGCTGGCGTACCCCGAACTGCGCCGCATCGCTCGGCGTCACTGCGGCCGTGAGGGGCTCTCCTCCACCATGCAGTGCACGGTCGTGGTTCACGAGGTCTGGCTGCGGCTGGCCCAGACGCAGCAGCCGAACTATAAAGACCGCACTCACTTTTTCGCATTTGCTTCGCGGCTGATGCGCTCCATCCTGATCGACCATGCGCGCGCCAGAAAGAGCCAGAAGCGGGGCGGCGGAATAGCCGGTTTCACTTTGATCGACTCCGATGCCGTCACCACCCAGCCCGAAGTCGAGATTCTCGATCTGAACGCCGCGCTCGAAGAGCTGGAAATACTCGATCCCATGCAGGGCCGTATCGTTGAATTGCGCTACTTCACCGGACTCAGCATTCCGGAGACCGCCGAAGCGGTTGGCGTCTCCGAAAGCAACGTGAAGCGGGAATGGATTGTCGCCAAGACATGGATTCGAAGACGGCTGTTAGAGGGGAAGCACGAGCCGTGAACCCCAACGAATGGAAGCGCGCAAAGGAGCTTTTCTCGACGGTGGTCGAACTGGCCGAAGCCGAGCGGGATCCATTCCTTGCGGTGCAACCGGACTCGAACGAAGTTCTCGATGAGGTGCGCTCGCTGTTGGCCGCCTATCTGCAGTCGCCTGATTTTCTCGAAGGCGCTTCTCCGGAGTTGCCGCTTGTGGATCTGGCCGACGAACCGTCTGGCTCGCTAGCCGGACGCCGTATCGGAGCCTGGCAACTCATTCGGGAGATCGGCCGTGGCGGCATGGGCGTGGTTTGGGAGGCGCGCCGCGCCGATCAGCAGTACGATCAGCGCGCGGCCGTGAAGCTGCTCCGTGCCAGCCTGCTCTCCGAGCGGGAGATTCGCCGCTTCCGCGAAGAGCGTCAGATTCTCGCCTCGCTGAATCATCCCAGCATTGCCCGCCTTCTCGACGGCGGCATGATGGAGGACGGTTCTCCTTATCTGGTGATGGAGTATGTCGATGGCCTGCCTCTGGACGCATGGTGCGACCGCGAGCAGCTCAATCTCCGCCAGCGCCTTGAGATCTTTCTGCTGGTCTGCTCGGCCGTCGAATACGCTCACCGCCAGTTGGTCATCCATCGCGATTTGAAGCCGGCGAATATCCTGGTCACGGCCAGCGATGGCACGCCGAAGCTGCTCGATTTCGGCATTGCCAAATTGATTCAGGACGGTGATCAGGAACAGCACGCCACCACGCGGCTGCTGACGCCTGAGTGCGCCAGTCCAGAGCAGGTGCGCGGCGAGCGGATGACCACGGCCAACGATATCTTTTCGCTGGGCGTTCTGCTCTACTCTTTGCTGACCGGCCATCATCCATTCGCTGTGCCGGATGCCAGTCCGCTGGAGGCTATGCGCGCCATCTGCGAGATGGAGCCCCGGCTTCCCAGCAGCAGGTCGCACAGCCACCGCAAGCAACTGCACGGCGAATTGGACGCTGTCATTCTGCAGGCATTGCGGAAGAACCCCACGGAACGCATCCCTCTGTGCGAGCGCTTTCCGATGACATTCGCGCCTGGCTGGAAGGCGCGCCGGTCAGCGCCGTGCGTCAATTCTGGCCGCGCCGCCTCGGCAAGCTTGTGCTGCGCTACAAGGCGCTCAGCGTGGCGATCACGGCTGCCGTGCTGGCGCTCATCGCGGGAATCGTGGTCAGCTCGATTGAAGCCGGACGCGCACTGCGAGCCGAAGGCGAAGCGATCCATCAGCGCGACCGTGCGCAAAGCGAGCAGCGTAAAGCGCAAGCCGGACGCGACCGCGCTATAGCTGCCGAGAGTCAAGCCCAAGCCGACCGTGATCGCGCCATCAAGGAAAGGCAGCGCGCCGATACCGAAGCCAATAACGCCCTCACCATTAACGACTTTCTGGAAAAGGACATCCTTGCCCAGGCCGACCCGAACACCAAGCCCGACCCTGACTTGAAAGTGCGCACTGCGCTCGACGAAGCGGCTGCCCACATCGAGGGGAAGTTTGAAGATCAGCCCCTCGTCGAAGCCTCTCTTCAACATTCGTTGGGAATCAGCTATCACGGCCTGGGGTTGTATTCCGAATCGCAGCGCCACGCCGAGCGGGCTCTAGCTCTCCGAAGGAAGTACCTGGGCTTGAATGCCCCAGAAACACTGACATCGACCACGCTTCTTGGGACGGTTCTGCTGGATGCATCGCAGTTTGACAAGGCCGAGCCTGTTCTGCGGTCTGCCTATGAAACAAGCCGCAAAGTGCTGGGGGAGAATGCTCCCGGCACGCTCAGCGCCGAGCAGCAGTTGGCCGCCGTTTGGATGCAGATGGGAAGAACCGCCGCCGCTGAGCCTCTGCTGAAGCACAACCTGGCGATGCGCCGCCGCGAACTCCCGCGCAATGACGAGGCGCTCAACGAAGCCCTCGCTCAACTCGCCGCTCTTTACGACGCATCGGAACGACTTGCAGAGTCTGAACCTCTGGCTCGCGAGAGTGTGGAACTGGCGCTGAAGATTCACGGCCCTGAACATCCCGTCACGCTCTTCTCGCAGAATATTCTCGCGTCTACGTTGCAGTCGGAAAACAAGCTTGACCAGGCAGAGCGTATCTATCTTGAGGTGCTGGAAACAAGAAAGCGAGTGCTGGGGCTGGATCATTCGGATACGCTGGACACGATGTACAATCTGGCCACCTTGTATCAATCCGAGGGAAAATACGAAGATGCCATCCGTCTGCTCAACATTCATCTTGCGGCGACGATACGTATATTCGGGGAAGAGAACATCAGGATACTTAACCCCAACTATAGCCTCGCCTATGCCTATATACAGATAGGAAAATTCGCAGAGGCAGAACCACATCTTAATAAGGTTCTGGAAACGGATAGGCGCTTGAACGGAGAAAATCATCAGGCCTCATTAAAGTTTCTCGCCATCCAGCGGCTGGGGATTCTCAATCGTTATCAGGGACGGTACGCGACTGCGGAACCTCTGGCGCGCGAGGCCGCGGCGGGATTCCAGAAGATGTTTGGACTCGATCATTCGTACACCGTCAGCGCGCTGGCCGCATTGGGAGTGCTTCTTCAGGACGAAGGGAAGGACGTGGAGGCTGAGACGGTCCTTTCCAAGGCCCTCGAACTGAATCGGAAGAATCTGACTCCCGGGTATTCCTCTACGCGATCTTGCCTGATCGCACTTTCACGGTTGCGCCTGAAGCTGGGGCGGGATGCGGAGGCGGAGAAGTTGCTCCGCGAGGTCATTGAAATCACGAGCGGGCAGGGATATCCACTCTGGGATCGCTTCGATGTGCAAAGCCTGCTTGGCGCGGCTTTGTTGGGCCAGGGCAAATATGCCGAGGCCGAACCGTTGCTGATCGCCGGCTACGAGGGGCTCAAAAAACTCAGCCCTGCCATCGCAGTCGAAGCTAACCTGCCCGAAGCCGGGCAGCGACTGGTGCGCCTCTACACCGCCTGGGGAAAGCCCGACCAGGCCGGCGAATGGCGTCGCAAATCGAGTTTCGTCACAAAATAAAGCACTTATGGGATAAGACCTCTCTCTCCGGCCCTGTTTGCATTGCAAGCCAGCCGTGATCGGCTCTCAATTCTCAAAAAATCTTACTTTATTTTTCAAATCCTGAACCGATTTTCCACCCGATTCCGCTTTTGCATATTGAGGTGGTGCGCGCAGCGCCGCCGGTAGTCTGCACTACCACGCCTACCCAGGGCGCGGTCAGAAAGGAATCCCATGAACCGCTGCTTCCGTCTTGCCTCCTCGAAGTGCTTCCCCTTTCAGTTGGCTGCCACCCTGGGCTTCAGACGGCTCAAGGCGCTGTTGGCCCTGGCCGCGATCTTCCCGTTTTGTCTGGCGGCCATGGCGCAGTCCGCGCATTTCGGCGGCCTGACGGGCACTGTCAGCAGCGGCGCCAATACCCCGATGGGCGTGGCGATGGACGGCAAAGGAAATCTTTTTGTCTCCGATCACGATCCCCAGACGAGCGTGGTCTATAAGGTCCAGGCGGTGAATGGCGTCCTTCCTGCGTCGCCCACTGTGGTCGTGGTAGGCAGCGGCTTCAAGCAGCCCTCTGGCATGGTGGTGGACGCCGGAGGGAATGTCTATGTCGCCGACGCGGGACATGGAGCGATCAAGAAGATTGTGGCGATCAACGGCGAGGTCACGTCCAGCTCTTCCGTTCAGACGGTGTATAGCAGGGCTTCAAGCTGGCCATCATGCGTCGCCTTCGACTCGAACGGAAACCTCTTCTTTACCGATGAGGATGCGCCGACGGCCGTGTATGAGATTGTGGCGGTCAACGGGCAGGTCTCTTCTTCCTCGACCGTGAACACGCTCTTCAATGGGCGCTTCAGTTGGGCCTTGGGCATTGCGGTAGATGCGCAGGGCGACGTCTTTGTCACCGATCAAAACCTGAACACCGTCTCCGAGATTGTGGCCGTCGGCGGCGCAGTCTCGTCGGGTTCGGCGTTGCAGCCGGTCGCCAGCTGGCTATCGGGGCCCACGGGTATCGTTGTTGATGCGAACGGAAATCTCTTCGTCGCGGAAAACGGAGTCAACGACCTGATCGAGATTGCCGCCGGAAGCTGGAACCAGTCGGCGACACCGTCGCCTCGCGTTGTGCAGGGCGGGTTCAATGATCCCGCTGACCTTGCGGTCGGGCTGCACGGGGAGATCTATGTTGCGGATGCGGATAATTCCGAAGTGAAGACGGTTGCAGTCGATCCACCGGATTTCGGCAAGATGCTCGTCGGCGAGTTCAGCAGTCTGAATCTACCTTTTACCTTTGATTTCGAAGCCACACTGGGCGACCCCTTCGCCAGCGTGCTTGGGCAGGGAATCAGCGGCGGGACGGAGTTCGTCTACAACCAAGCCGAGAGCGATGCTTCCTACTGCCAAGCCGATCAAACGTACTATACCGGCCAGAGCTGCCTGATTGCCGTGCAATTCCAGCCCGAGTATCCGGGGCTGCGGCTGGGCGCGGCAGAGTTGCTGGACGGGAACGGCAACATCCTCGCCAGTGTGCCTCTTCAGGGCACCGGCGTTGCCTCCCAACTCTCCTACCTGACCTTCACCGCGCCCACCAACCTTTACTCGCAAATCAGCGGCCAGCCTAATGGCGTGGCTGTCGATTCCCAGCGCGATGTGTTTTACTCCGATGCGAATCAGGGCATGGTATTCGAACTGGTAGGCGGCCAGCGTCCGCCTGTAACGATCTCCGGTTCATTCGGCTGTCCCGATGCCCTGGCCCTCGACGGCGGCGGCAATCTATTTGTGGCCGATTATTGCGGCGATACAGTCTACGAGCTCCAGGCCGACAGCAACGGCCAGTTCTCCGCGAGTTCCAACGTCATTGACTTGAGCACCGTCGTGAGCTACGCCAACGGCTTCAGCGGCTTTGCCCAGCCGTGGGGCGTGGCCGTCGATGGCGTCGGCAACGTCTTCGTCACCGACGCCAACGGCACTGGCGTTGGCATGGTCTACGAGATTGTGGCCGACAGCACCGGCCACATCTCCGGCTCTTCGTCCGTCGTCCAAATCGCCACGGGCTTCGACCAGCCGATGGGCCTGGCCCGGGACGCGAATGGAGACCTCTTCCTGGCCGACACGCACAACCTTGTGGTGAAAGAGATCGTGGCCGTGAACGGGCAGGTCTCGGCCAGCTCGCAGGTGGTGACCGTCGGCAGCGACTTCCTCTTTCCCACCAGCGTCGCCGTCGATACCGCCGGCAACGTCTATGTGACCGACGACGACAGCGGCACCAACAGCATGGTGAAGGTCATACTGGCTACGAATGGCGCGGTCTCGGCCGCCTCCAAGGTTCTCACGCTGACCAACGGCCTCGCCCAGCCCTGGGGCATCACGGTCGACCCCAGCGGCAACCTCTTCTTTACCAATTGGAACTATGCGTCGGTGCAGGAACTGCCCTTTGGCACAGCGCCCGCGCAGATCGCCTTTAATACGACCACGCCGGTGGGTACGCTGGATGCGACCGACGATCCGCAGAGTCTTACCCTGGCCAACATCGGCAACGCCGCGCGCAACTTCCCCTCGGCTGTCTCGATCCTGGGCGGAGATTTTCTCTTCGATAGCGCCACCACCTGCTCGCAGTCAGGCGCGTACACGCTCAATCCCGGCAGCTCCTGCACGCTCGCCATCGACTTTCAGCCTTCCGCTTCAGGCCCACGCTCGGACACGCTTTCGCTCGGCGACAGTTCTTTGTCCACGATCGCGCTCAACGGTTCGGGCACCGTGCAGCCCATTCTCTACGTCGGCACTCTGTTATCGATTGGCTACGTCCAGGCCGGCGTCACAACCTCCACTTTGAAGTCGATCGAAAACACCGGCGGCGCGCCGCTGACGATTGCTTCCATCGTGCGTACCTCCGGCGCATCCGACTTCAACCTCGGCACGGGAGGAAACTGTCCTATCGGCTCCGCCATTGCGGCAAACGCGGGCTGCGCCATCGATATCGACTACTCCCCGGCGGCCGGCTTCACTGGCACTGAATCGGCCGTCTTCACGGTTACCAGCGATGGTGGAACAAAGAGCTTCACCATCAGCGCCTACTCGGTGCTTTCGATGACCCAGCCGGTCCTGGTGGCCTCTACTTCGACACTGGACTTCGGCGCGAGGACAATCGGCGCCGAAGCGTGGAAGTGGGATCAGGGTATCCCGTTTACGCAACTGACCCTGACGTTGACCAACGAAGGTGCGGGAACACTGCAATTTTCCGATCTGACGACGACCACCGGCGTGGAGGATTTCTATTGGCCGAATGAGCGCGGCAATGGCCCCGCAGGCACCTGCACATCCTCCGCACTCTACGGCACCACGCATCTGGCGACAGGACAAAGCTGCACCATCCAGTACAACTTCCTGCCCTGGCTGAA
>Ga0182030_10011528_pt1 | contig 17827 bp, 16 predicted proteins | sample 812S3MmetaG_FD_121299 | JGI IMG/M metagenome (GOLD analysis project Ga0182030, IMG submission 121299) | Permafrost microbial communities from Stordalen Mire, Sweden - 812S3M metaG (Illumina Assembly) | ecosystem: Environmental > Terrestrial > Soil > Wetlands > Permafrost | place: Sweden...
CAACCCGCCCGTCTGCCGGATCATGGACTTCGGCAAGTTCAAGTTCGACGAGGCCCAGCGGGCCAAGGAGAGCCGCCGCAAGACGGTCCACGTCGGGATCAAGGAGATGAAGTACCGGCCGAAGATCGGGCCGGGCGACTTCGACACCAAGACCCGGCAGGTGGCCAAGTTCCTCGGTGAGGGGCACAAGGTCAAGATCACGATCATGTTCCGAGGCCGCGAGGTGTACCACCCCGAGCACGGCAAGCGGATCCTGGACCGGATCGCCGAGCAGATGGACGGCATCGCCAAGGTGGAGGCCGAGCCCAAGCTCGACAACCGCAACATGATCATGGTGCTCGCCCCCGACAAGCGGGCCCGCCAGGCTGCGCAGTCGAGGGCATCCAACCAGCAGCGCCCCGGGAAGTCCACGCCGGCCGCCAAGGCGGACGGTGGGCCGGAGAGCCCAGCGGGCTCCCCGGCCGAGGAGAACGGTGCGCCGCCGGCCGGAGAGGCCAGTGCAGTCAGCGAAGTCGCAGCATCAGCCGAAGAGGGATGACGCAATGCCGAAGATGAAGACGGACAGGGGCGCCGCCAAGCGCATCAAGGTGACCGGCTCCGGCCGTCTGCGCCGACGCAAGGCCTTCCGCTCCCACATACTCGAGAAGAAGTCGAGCGTGCGCACGCGCCGACTCGGCCGTGAGACGGACATCGCCAAGGCAGACGAGCGGGCGACCCGCCGGATGCTCGGCATCTGAGCGCAGACGACCGTCGCGCCGCACCGGCGCACACCCACCCGACACACCATGAGAATTCGAAGAGAGGAGCACCCCCATGGCCAGAGTGAAGCGGGCCGTCCACGGCCGTAAGCACCACCGCGCTGTCCTGGAGCAGGCGAAGGGGTACTACGGCAACAAGAGCCGTTCGTACCGGGCCGCCAACGAGCAGCTGATGCACTCGATGCAGTACGCCTTCCGCGACCGGAGGGCCCGGAAGGGTGACTTCCGCAAGCTGTGGATCCAGCGCATCAACGCAGGCGCCCGCCAGCACGGCCTGAGCTACAGCAGGCTCATCAACGGGCTGCACCTCGCCGGCGTCGAGGTCGACCGCAAGGTGCTGGCGGATCTCGCCGTCAGCGACCCCGAGGCGTTCGGCGCGCTCGTGGAGACCGCGCAGACCGCGCTGTCGAACGCGCCCGTGGCGGAGGTTGCTTCCTGACCCAGCGGCTGGCCTTCACGCACCGGCGGGTCCGCCGGCTGCGCGGCCTGCTGCAGAAGCGTTCGGCGCGCTGGAGCGAGCGCGCCTTCGTGGCCGAGGGCGCGGAGCTCATCCGGTGTGCCCTCGAGGCCGGCGTGGCCCTCGAGTCGGTGTACGTGTCGCCCGACGGCGATCACGACCGCGCCACCCAGGACGTCTGCCGGCGGGCGACCGCGGCCGGGGTCCGGGTCTTCGCCCTGGGGGCCGGGGTGCTCGAACGGGTGGCCGACACGGTGACCCCCCAGCCCGTGCTCGCCGTGTTGCCCATGCTGGAGGAGCCTCCCCCCGGAGCGGACCTCTGGTCGGGACGCCCCGGCTCGCTGGTGGTCGTGCTGGTCGACGTCCGCGACCCGGGCAACGCCGGCACGGTGCTGCGGGCCGCGGACGCCTCGGGCTCCACGGCGGTGCTCTTCGCGGGGGAGTCCGTCGACCCGTACAACCCCAAGACCGTGCGGGCCTCGGCGGGATCGCTCTTCCACGTCCCCCTCGCCGTGCGGGACGATCCGTTCGCGCTGGCCTCCGAGCTCTCGGCGGCCGGCTTCCGGACCCTCGCCACCGTCGTGCGGGACGGCGAGGACTATGCCGACCTCGACTGGTCGGTGCCGACGGCGCTCTTCCTGGGCAACGAGTCCTCCGGGCTCGATGCCGCCCTGTGCGGCGAGCTGGCCGGGTCGCTCGCCATCCCCATGGCCGGGCGGGCGGAGTCGCTCAACGTCGGTGTGGCCTGCGCGGTGGTCTGTTTCGAGGCCTTCCGCCAGCGCCGGGGCGGCGGGCCCGGGGCACGTAGCATCGAGGACGGCGGCAAGGATCGGAACGATGACTGACGACGTGGATCTCGACGTGGAGGGCCTCGCCGGCGACGGCGAACGGGCCATCGCGGGAGCGCACTCGACGGAGGTGCTCGCGCAGGTCGAGACCGAGTACCTCGGCAAGCGTTCCGCGCTGACCAGGGCGCACCGCACCCTGGGCGCCCTGAGCCCCGAGGCGCGCAAGGAGGCCGGGCGGCACCTCCTCGAGGTCCGCACGCGCCTCGAGGCCCGACTGGCCGACCGGCGCGCCGTCCTGGTCGAGGCCGAGCGCGGCGAGGCCCTACGAGCCGACCGCCTCGACCTCACCGAGGTGATTCCCGACCAGGTGCGCTCTGCGCCCTCGCGCGGACACCTCCACCTGGTGACCCAGGCCCGGGCCGAGCTCGAGGACGTCTTCGTGGGCATGGGCTTCAGCGTCGCCGAAGGCCCCGAGGCGGAGTCGGACTGGTACAACTTCGAGGCGCTGAACATCCCGCCGGCCCACCCCGCCCGCGGCATGTACGACACGTTGTACCTCGACATCGGGGAGCCCGAGACGGTGCTGCTCCGCACCCACACCTCACCGGTGCAGGTCCACCTCATGGAGGAGGCGGTCCGCTCGGGCACGCTGCCCATCCACGCCGTGATGCCGGGGAAGTGCTTCCGCCTCGACACCCCCGACGCCAGGCACCTCCCGGTCTTCAACCAGATCGAGGGGTTGGTGGTCGACCGCGACATTACCTTCGGCGACCTCGCCGGGACGATCCAGGCCTTCACCGAGGCCTACTTCGGCGAAGGCATGCAGTCGCGCCTGCGGCCGGCCTACTTCCCCTTCACCGAGCCGTCGGCCGAGCTCGAGATCACGTGCACCCTGTGCCTGGGCGAGGGCTGCCGGACCTGCTCGCACACAGGCTGGATCGAGCTGGGTGGCTGCGGCATGGTCGATCCCGCCGTCTTCGCTGCGGTCGGCATCGACCACACGGAGTGGTCGGGCTTCGCCTTCGGCTTCGGCATCGACCGGCTGGCGCAGATGCGCCACGCCATCCCCGACATGCGCTCCTTCATGGAGAACGACATCCGCTTCCTCTCGCAGTTCTGACCCCTTCCCCGACCACATAGCCCACCAACGAAGAAAGACCTCCAGACCACCGTGCGCGCTCCGCTCAGCTGGCTCCGTGACTTCGCTCCCTTCCCCGACGATGTCGGGGCGCTGCGGGCCGCGCTCGACGACCTGGGTCTGGTGGTCGAGGCGATCGAGCACGTCGGCGAGGGACTGGGCGACGTCGTCGTCAGCCGCGTCCTCGAGATCAGTCCGATCGAGGGAGCCGACCGGATCCGGCTGGTCGTGGTCGATGCCGGTGCGGAGCCACTCGAGATCGTCTGCGGGGCACACAATTTCGCGGTGGGTGACCGGGTCCCGCTGGCCCCCGTCGGCGCCATCCTGCCGGGCGGCTTCGAGATCGGGCGCCAGAAGATGCGGGGCGTGTGGTCCAACGGGATGCTGTGCTCGGGCAAGGAGCTCGGGATCTCCGACGACGGTGCGGGGCTGCTGATCCTGGGTGACGGGGCGCCGGGCGAGCCGGGCACGCCCCTGGTGCAGGCGGTCGGGCTCCAGCCCGACACCGTGTTCGACATCACCGTCGAGGGCAACCGCCCCGACGCGTGGTGCATCGTGGGGATCGCCCGCGACCTGGCCGCCCGCCTGGGCCTTCCCTTCTCGGCGCCGGAGCCACCCGAGCCGGCGCCCAGCGGCCGGCCCGTCGAGGTGCTGGCCGCGGCGACGGTGGAGTCACCCGACCTCTGCCCGCGCCTCACCGTGTCGGTGCTCGGCGACGTCGTGGTCGGGCCCTCGCCGCGCCGGATCGCCCAGCGCCTGCTGCTGGCCGGCATGCGCCCGATCAACAACGTGGTCGACGCGTCGAACTACGTGATGCTCGAGCTGGGCCAGCCCACGCACCCCTACGACCTCTCGCTCCTTCCGGGCCGCGGGTTGCTCGTCCGGCGGGCGCGTGAGGGTGAGACGCTGGTGACGCTCGACGAGGTGGAGCGCACGGTCGGTGTGCGGGGGCGGAGCCTGGGTGACACCGGTGAGGACTGCCTGATCTGCGACGCGGAGGGCACGCCGGTCGGCATCGGTGGCGTCATGGGTGGCGCGTCGTCGGAGATCACGCAGGCCACGACCGACGTCCTGCTCGAGGCGGCGTACTTCACCCCCATGGTGATCGCCCGCACCTCGAAGCGCCTGGGACTGCGCACCGAGGCGTCGGCGCGCTTCGAGCGCGGGTGCGACCCCTGGGGGATAGAGCCGGCGGTGCGGCGGTTCTGCGAGATCCTCGCCGAGAGCGTCCCCGGGCTCAGCGTGGCCGACGGGATGCTCGACGTCCGCGGTGAGGTGCCCGAGCCCTTCGTCGTGTCCGTGCCCGTGGCGCGGGTGCACCGGCAGCTCGGCGTCGCCCTCGGACGTGAGGACATCGCCCGGCTCATTGAGCCGATCGGGTTCACGGTCATGGACCTCGCCGGTGACACCGGCGACGCCGGGCAGGTGACGGTGGTGGTGCCGACGAACCGTCCGGACGTGCGGCCCGAGCCCTACGGGGTCGACGACGTGATCGAGGAGATCGCGCGCCTCTTCGGGTACGGCAACGTCCCACGGAGCGTGCCGACCTGGCCCCAGCCCGGGGGACTGACCTCGTTGCAGCGGTCGCGTCGATTTCTCAAGGACGTCCTGTGCGGACTGGGCGCCTCGGAGGCATGGACGGACACCTTCGTCCCGGCGGCCGCGCACGCCGACATCGGTCTCCCGGGCCGCGAGGTGCGCGTAGCCAACCCGCTCGACGCCGAGAAGCCGGTGCTGCGGCGGTCCCTCATGCCGGGCCTCCTCGGCGCGCTGGCCTACAACGCCGGGCGGCGTCAGCCCGAGGTGCGCCTCTTCGAGGTCGGTGACGTCTTCTCGCATCCCGACGACGGTGCGCCGCGCCTGGTCGAGCGCGCCGGCGCGGGCGGGGCCGGGACCGCCGCACTGCCGGGCGAGCGGGAGATGCTGTCGGCCGTCTTCGCTCTGGACACCGACGACGCCCGCGACGCGGTGGCGTCGTGGCACGTGATCGCCGACTCGCTGCACCTGGCCGACGTCCGGCTGGTGGGCCCCGGCGACGGGGTGCCGGCGCTGCCGGGCCTGCACCCGACCCGGTCGGCGCATGTCGTGGCGCACGGTGGGAGCGCCGGTCCGGTCACGATCGGCGCAGTCGGCGAGGTCGACCCCGCCGTCGCCACCACGTTCGGGCTCATCAGGCCCGCGGGCTCGTCCACGTCGGCGCGGCGCGTCGGCTGGCTCGAGCTGGACCTCGGCCTGCTCTTCGACGAGGGGCGCGTGCCCCGCCGCACGACGGTGGGCGGCGCGGTCAGCCGCTTCCCCTCCTCGGACATCGACCTGGCCTTCGTGGTGGAGGACCGCTTCCCGGCGGACGCCGTGGCCGAGGTGCTCCGTGGCGCTGCCGGCGACCTGCTCGAGTCTGTGTCCCTCTTCGACGTCTACCGGGGAACGGGGATCGACGAGGGGGCGCGGAGCCTCGCCTTCCGGCTGCGCTTCTGCTCACCCGAGCGCACGCTCACCGACGAGGAGGTCGGTGCCCTGCGCGGGCGCTGCATCGGCGCCGTCGAGGAGGGGTTCGGGGCCGTCCTCCGCTGACGGCCCGCACCGGCGGCGGCGGCTCCGACCCCGTGGCATCGTGAGCGGGTGGAGGTCCGGCAGATCGATCCCGCGGACGACGCCGTCCTGGTGGAATGGCCAATGTCGAGGCGCTGGGCGACGTGGCGCCCTCGGTCCGCCGCATCGTCACGGGCAACGCCGCGGTGAACGGCCCGATGATCGCAGTGAACGACCTCATGGGCTTCGAGGTGGTCGGGGCCGGCTGGTTCTGGCAGAAGGACCTGCGGGGCGGGTGAGGATCGCCCCGGGGGCGCCTCCTGGAGGTCGCATGATTATGCAGGGATGTGTATACTGATGCGATGAAAGCCGGGATCGTCGGGGCGTCGGGCTACACCGGGGCCGAGCTGCTGCGTCTGCTCGCCGCCCACCCCGTCTTCGAGGTGGCGGTGGCCACGGCGCACTCCCACGCCGGCGAGCCGGTGGGGGAGCACACCCCGTCCCTGGCCGCGGCCTACCCCGGTCTCGCGTACGAGGACACCGACCCGGCCCTCCTCGACGGTCTGGACGTCGTGTTCTGCGCCCTGCCGCACGGCGAGTCGCAGCGGATCGTCCCCGGCCTGTCGGGCCGGGTCGGCCGGATCGTCGACCTCGCCGCCGACTTCCGGCTCCGGGATGCATCGCTCTACCCGCGCTGGTACGGGGAGGAGCACGCCGCACCGGCGCTGCTGTCCGAGGCCGTGTACGGCTTGCCCGAGCTCTTCCGGGAGGGCCTGGCCGGGGCCGCCCTGGTCGCCGCGGCCGGGTGCTATCCGACCGCGGCAGGCCTGGCGCTGGCGCCCCTGGTGCGCAGCGGACTGGTGGAGGCCAGTGGGATCGTCGTCGACGCCGCGTCGGGCGTGTCGGGCGCCGGGCGGGGCCTGAAGGAGTCGCTGCATTTCGGGACGGTCGACGAGGACTTCGTCGCGTACGGACTGCTGACCCATCGCCACACCCCCGAGATGGAGCAGATCCTCGGTGCGGAGCTGCTCTTCACCCCGCACCTGGCGCCCATGGTGCGCGGCATCCTGGCCACCTGCTACGCCCGGCCCGCGGCCGGCCACGTGCCGTCGCCCGCCGCGGTGATGGACGCGCTCCACGACGCCTACGACGACGAGCCCTTCGTGGTGGTGACCGACGACCCGCCCTTCACCAAGGCGACGGCGGGCTCGAACGCGGCACACGTCACGGCGCGTGTCGACGCGCGCACCGGCTGGGTGGTGGCGCTGTGCGCCCTGGACAACCTCGTCAAGGGCGCGTCCGGCCAGGCGATCCAGTGCGCCAATGCGGCATTCGGCCTGCCCGAGACGACCGGGCTGCCAATCGCCGGGGTGTACCCGTGAGCGTCACCGCGCCGCGGGGCTTCGTGGCCACCGGGGGCTCGGCCGGGATCAAGGCCGGGAAGGTCCCCGATGTCGCGGTGGTCGCCACCGCCGACGGCCGCGCCGTGCCCGCCGCCGGGGTGTTCACCGCCAACCTGGCGGCGGCAGCGCCGGTCCAGGTCAGCCGGGTTCACCTGGCGGCCACCGCCGGCGCGGCGGCGGGCGTGATCCTCACCTCGGGCAACGCCAACGCGGCCACGGGCGAGCCGGGACGGAGCGCGGCGGAGCGCCTCTGTGTCGCGGTCGCCGGCGAAATCGGTTCGACCGCCGAGGAGATCCTGGTGTGCCAGACGGGTCTCATCGGGATCCCGTTCCCCATTGAGCACGTCCTGCCCGAGCTGGAGCCGATCGTCATGGCCCGGGGCGGCACCGGACGCGATGCCGCCAACGCGGCGCGCGCCATCATGACCACCGACACCGTGCCGAAGGAGGCCGTGGTGGCCGGTGACGGCTTCACCGTGGGGGCCATGGCCAAGGGCGCGGCCATGCTGGCCCCGAACATGGCGACGATGCTGGCGCTCTGCACGACCGATGCCGTGGTCGACGCGGCCACGCTGCGGCAGGCGCTCCGCGAGGCGGTGGCGGCGTCGTTCAACACCATGACGGTCGACGGGTGCACCTCGACCAACGACACCGTGCTGGTCCTGGCGAGCGGCCACGGGTCGAGCCCGACGCCGGCCGCGCTCACCGCCGCCCTCACCGACGCCTGCCGCTCCCTGGCCGAGCAGATGGTCGACGACGCCGAGGGCGCGACCAAGGTGTCCCACGTCCACGTGCGGGGTGCCGAGAGCGACGACGCCGCCCACCAGGCGGCCCGGAAGGTGGCGGGCTCCGTGCTCGTCCAGTGCTCGCTCTTCGGGGAGGACCCCTACTGGGGCCGCGTCGTGTCCGAGCTCGGCTCGGCCGGCACGCTCTTCGACATCGACCGCGTCACGGTGGCCTACGGCGGCACCGTCGTGTGCGCCGCCGGCGTGGCGGTGCCGCACGACGAGGCGGCGGTGGCCGCCCACATGGCCGGCCGCCACATCGTGCTCGAGTGCGACCTCGGCCTCGGGTCCGGCCAGGCGGTGGTCCTGGGGACGGACCTGAGCTACGGCTACATCGACGAGAACCGGACGACGTCGTGACGGCGCCCGGGACGGCGCCCGTCCCGCCCAAGGTCACCCGGGCCCAGAAGGCTGCGGCGGCGAAGACCGCCTCGGTGCTGGTGGAGGCGCTGCCCTACATCCGCCGCTTCTGGGGGAAGATCGTCGTCGTCAAGTACGGCGGCAACGCGCTGCACGCTTCGAGCTCGGGCAACGGGGACGGAGGCGGCGCCGACGCCGAGGACGCCGCACTCGCCTCCTTCGCGCAGGACGTCGTGCTGATGCGGGCGGTGGGCATCCTGCCCGTCGTGGTGCACGGGGGCGGCCCGCAGATCGGCGAGCTGATGGCACGGCTGGGCAAGGAGACGGAGTTCCGCAACGGGCTGCGCGTCACCGACGCCGACACGCTCGACATCGCACGCATGGTGCTGGTCGGCAAGGTGAACCGGGACATCGTGTCCGCCATCAACGTGCACGGCCCGCTGGCGGTGGGCATGTCGGGCGAGGACGCCAACCTGATCACGGCCGCGCCCGGCCACGCCGACCTCGGCTTCGTCGGGAGCGTGTCGGTGGTCGACCCGACCATGCTCCAGCGCCTGGTGGCCGAGGGGATCATCCCCGTCGTGGCGACCATCGCCTCCGACGAGAAGGGCCAGGCGTACAACATCAACGCCGACACCGTGGCCGGCGCGCTGGCGGAGGCGCTGCAGGCCGAGAAGCTGATCTTCCTCACGGACATCGAGGGGCTGCGGGTGGTGGCGGACGACCCGACGACCGTCATCCACAAGGCCTCCCTGGAGGTCATCGACGAGATCATCCGGAGCGGGGGAGCACAGGGCGGCATGATGCCCAAGGTGGAGGCCTGCGCCGGGGCGGTCCGTGCCGGGGTGCACCGGGCCCACATCCTCGATGGGCGGGTTCCCCACGCGCTGCTCCTCGAGCTGTTCACCGACTCGGGCGTGGGCACGATGGTGCTGCCGTGACGGAACCGACGCCGTTGCCGGGGCGCGAGGCGCTGATGCGCACCTACGCCGACCCGCCCGCCACGTTCGTGCGCGGCGCGGGCACCGTCCTGTTCGACGCGGCAGGCAACGAGTACCTCGACTTCATCACGGGGCTGGCGGTCGTGTCGCTCGGCCACGCCCACCCGGTCGTGGCCGCCGCCGTGGCCGAGCAGGCGCGGACCCTGTGCCACGTCTCGAACCTGTACGGGAACACCCTGGGGCCCGAGGTGGCCCGCACCATCGACCGGCTGATCAACGGCGGTACCGGCCGGGCCGGCGGCCAGGTCTTCTTCGCCAACTCGGGAGCGGAAGCGAACGAGTGCGCATTGAAGCTGGCCCGACGCTGGGCCGGCGGGGGACGCCACGTGGTGATCAGCGCCGACAATTCATTTCACGGCCGGACGCTGGCCACGCTGACGGCGACGGGCCAGCCGGAGAAGCAGGCGCCGTTCCTCCCGCTGCCCGAGGGCTTCGTGCACGTCCCCTACGACGACGTCGCCGCCCTCGACGAAGCGCTCGACCCCGCGACTGTGGCCGCCGTCCTCCTCGAGCCGCTCCAGGGCGAGGGCGGGGTGATGGTGCCCAGCTCGGACTACCTGGGTGCGGTGCGCTCGCTGTGCACGGAGCGCAACGCGCTGCTCATGCTCGACGAGGTGCAGACGGGTCTCGGCCGCACCGGCCACTGGTTCGCCTTCCAGGCGCAGGGTCTCGAGCCGGACGTGGTGACCATGGCGAAGGCGCTGGGCAACGGCATGCCGGTGGGGGCGTGCTGGGCCCGGGCCGAGGTGGCGGCCGCGTTCGGCCCCGGCGACCACGGGTCGACCTTCGGGGGGCAGCCGCTCGCGCTGGCCGCCGTCAAGGCGACGCTGGCCGTGATGGAGTCCGAGGGCGTCTGCCGTCGGGCCCGTGAGACCGGGGCCCGCCTGGCGGGCGGGTTGGGGCGACTGCCGGGCGTGGTCTCCGTACGGGGCGCAGGGCTGCTGCTGGCCGCACAGCTCGAGGCGCCGGTGGCCAAGGAGGCGTCGGCGTTGGCGCTCCAGCGCGGCCTGCTCGTCAACCCGGTCCGCCCCGACGCCATCCGGGTGGCCCCACCACTGCTCGTGACTGGCGACGAGGTCGACGCCGCGCTGCGGATCCTCGCCGACGTGCTGGACGACGTCCTGGCCGACGTGGCGTCCAACGGTGCCGGGTAGGAGCGGGACCCGACCGATGCCAGACCTCTTCGACATCGACGACCTGGACCCCGCCGCGTGGGAGCGGGTGCTCCGGCTCGCACTCGACGACCCGCCGCAGAAACGGCTGGCTGGTCAGGGCGTCGCGCTCCTCTTCGAGAAGCCGTCGGCGCGCACGCGCAACTCCACCGAGATGGCGGTGGTCGACCTGGGGGGGCACCCGGTCTACATCCAAGGCTCCGAGGTCGGCCTCGACGTGCGCGAGACGGCGGAGGACGTGGCCCGCACGCTCGCGTGCTACCACCGCGTGCTGTGCGCCCGGGTCTTCGACCACCGCCTCCTGCCGCGGATGGCGGCGGCGCTCAGCCGGAGCGGGTTCGAGGCCCCGGTCGTCAACCTCCTCTCCGACACCGCGCACCCCTGCCAGGCGGTGGCGGACGTCGTGACCATGCGGGAGGCGCTGGGCCGCCTGGACGGGCGCGTCCTGACCTACGTCGGGGACGCCAACAACATGGCGCGCTCGTTGGCCAAGGCGGGGCTGCTCGAGGGGATGGAGGTGCGCATCGCCTCCCCGGCGGGCTACGCGTTCCCGGCCGAAGAGCTGGCCGCTCTGCAGGCCTTCGCCGACCAGCTCGGGCGGGGCGGTACCGTGCAGTTGTCGGACGACCCCTCCCAGGTGGCCAAGGACGCCGCGGTGCTCTACACCGACGTGTGGACGAGCATGGGGCAGGAGGCGGAGCGGGCGCGGCGGCTGGCGGCCTTCGAGGGGTTCACCGTCGACGACGACCTGGTCGACCAGGCCGCAGACGATGCGATCGTGCTGCACTGCCTGCCGGCCCACCGGGGAGAGGAGATCTCCGACTCGGTCCTCGAGGGTCCGCGCTCGCTGGTGTGGCGCCAGGCGGCCCACCGCCGGACGGCCATGCGCGGGATTCTGGCGTGGGCCACGGAGGACGGGGCATGAGCGGCCACGCGCCCGGCCGCCTGACCAAGAACCAGCGCCAGCACCGGATCACCAAGCTGCTGGAGTCCCAGCCGGTCACCAGCCAGACCCAGCTGGTCACCCTGCTCGGCGACCAGGGGATCGAGGCCACACAGACCACGGTCTCGCGTGACCTCGACGACCTGGGGGCCGTCAAGGTCCGGCTGCCCGGCGGCGAGACGGCCTACGCGCTTCCCGAGCTCCCGGTGCACCAGATCGCGCCGGAGGACCACCTTCGCCGGGTGCTCGGCGAATGGGTCGTCGAGGTGGCGCACTCGGCGAACCTGGTGGTGTTGCGCACGCCACCGGGGTCCGCCCACGTCGTCGGCTCGGCCCTGGACCGCAGCGGGCTCGAAGGGGTGGTCGGGACCGTCGCCGGTGACGACACCGTGCTCGTCGTGGTCGACGAGCAGGTTGGCGGTGCCACCATGGCGGACCACCTGCGCGACGTCGCAGGCATTGCCGCCGCGCACAAGATCGCGTTGAATGGGAAGGAAGAGGACTGACATGCCTGAACGGGTAGTGCTGGCTTACAGCGGAGGTCTCGACACGTCGGTGGCCGTCCGCTGGCTCATCGAGAACGAGGGCGTCGAGGTCATCGCGGTGGCGGTCAACGTCGGGCAGGCGTCCGACCGCGGCGGCGAGGACTGGGACGCCATCCGGACACGCGCCCTGGCGGCAGGAGCCGTCGAGGCGGTGGTGATCGACGCCCGCCACGAGATGGCGGAGCAGTTCTGCGTGCCGGCCCTTCAGGCCAACGCGCGCTACGAGGGCAAGTACCCGCTCGTGTCGGCGCTGTCGCGCCCGGTGATCGTGCGCCATCTGGTGGCCGAGGCGCGCCGCCACGGAGCGACCGCGGTCGCGCACGGGTGCACGGGCAAGGGCAACGACCAGGTGCGCTTCGAGGTGGGCGTACGAGCCCTCGCACCCGACCTCAAGATCTTCGCCCCGGCCCGGGTGTGGAGGCTCTCGCGTGAGGACTGCGTGGAGCTCGCGGCCAAGTGGGAGATCCCCATCACGGTCACCAAGGAGAAGCTCTACTCCATCGACGACAACCTGTGGGGGAAGGCGATCGAGTGCGGCGCGATCGAGGACCCGTGGGCGCCGGCGCCCGGCGATGTCTACACCCTGACCCGGGTGACCGAGACCGAGCCCACCGAGGCCATCGTGGGATTCGAGTCCGGTGTGCCGGTCAGCCTCGACGGCACCCCGCTCGCCCCCTACGACCTCATCAGCCGGCTCGGCGAGGTGGCGGGCAGCCGGGGCTTCGGCCGCCTCGACATGGTCGAGAACAGGCGGGTCGGCATCAAGAGCCGGGAGGTCTACGAGTGCCCGGCCGCGCTGGCGCTGATCGTGGCCCACGCCGACCTCGAGGACCTGACGCTCGAGCGGGACCTGCACCACGAGAAGGCGCGCCTCGAGCCCCGCTGGTCCGAACTGGTCTACGACGGACTGTGGTACTCGCCGTTGAGGGATGCACTGCAGGCGTTCATCACCGAGAGCCAGCGTCACGTCACCGGCGAGGTGCGGCTGCGCTTCGAGGCGCCGGGCACGTGCGCGGTGGTGGGCCGCCGCAGCCCGGTGGCGCTCTACGACCACGGACTGGCGACCTACGACGCCACCGACACATTCCGCCACGCCGACGCGGAGGGCTTCGTGCGCCTGTGGGGCCTCGGCGTCGCGACGTGGTCGGCCCGCCAGGGCCCAGGAGCCGAGGCCGAGGAGAGGGGCGGATCGTGACGCTCTGGGAGGGACGCATCTCGACCGGCATGGCCGACGCCGTGGCGGAGTTCACGGTCAGCCTTCCTTTCGACCGCCTGCTGGCGAGCGACGACCTGGCGGGGTCGCGCGCCCACGTCAAGGGCCTCGGCAAGGTGGGGATCCTCGCCGAGAGCGAAGTGGCGTCGCTGGTGGACGCGCTCGACATGGTGGAGGAGGAGTTCGCCTCCGGCGTCTTCGAGTTCGCGCCGGGCGACGAGGACATCCACACGGCGATCGAGCGGCGTGTCACCGAGCTGATCGGCGACGTCGGCGCCAAGCTGCACACGGGGAGGAGCCGCAACGACCAGGTGGCCACTGCGCTGCGGCTCTGGTGCCGCCGTTCCCTGGTCGGCGTCGCCGAGGAGATCATGGCGCTCCAGGACGCGTTGGCCCAGCGCGCTCTCGAGGCCGCCGACGTGTACCTGCCGGGCTACACGCACATGCAGCGGGCGCAGCCGGTGCTGCTGGCCCACCACCTGCTGGCCCACGGGTGGGCGTTGTCCCGCGACGTGGACCGGATCCTCACCACCGTCGACCGCCTCAACGTCTCGCCCCTCGGGGCCGGGGCGCTGGCGGGCTCGTCGCTGCCGCTCGATCCCGACTACGTGGCGGCCGAGCTCGGTTTCCACGGTCGTTTCGAGAACTCGCTCGATGCGGTGTCCGACCGGGACTTCGTGGCCGAGTCCCTGTTCGACCTGGCCCTGCTCGGCGTGCACCTGTCCCGGATGGGTGAGGAGATCGTGCTGTGGTCGACGGAGGAGTTCGGTTTCTGCACGCTCGACGACGCGTACGCGACCGGGAGCTCCATGCTGCCGCAGAAGAAGAACCCCGACGTGGCCGAGCTGGCCCGGGGCAAGTCGGGGCGACTCATCGGCCACCTCACCGCGGTGCTGGTGACGCTGAAGGGGTTGCCGCTGGCGTACAACCGCGACCTGCAGGAGGACAAGGAGCCGCTCTTCGACGCCGTCGTGCAGGTCTCGCGGGCGCTGATCGCGCTGCGGGGCGTGTACGAGACTGCGACGTGGAACGAGGAGCGCATGCAGACGGCCGCCGACGGGCCGGCCGCCTCCGCCATCGACCTGGCCGAGATGCTGGTCGAGCAGGGCATGCCCTTCCGCCAGGCGCACGGCCTCGTCGGTGGCCTGGTTCGCGAGTCCCTCGAGCGTCACGTTCCGCTGGTCGAGCTGGTGGCGGCGCACCCGGATCTGGGCGAGGCCGCGGTCGAGTTGCTGGAGCCCGGTGTGGCGGTGACCCGTCGGCGCACCCCCGGTGGCGCAGGACCCGGCCCGGTGGCCGAACAGGCGGAACGTTTCGTTCGCCGGCGCGAGGTGGACCGGACCCGGCTGGCGCAGTGGCGGCCCCAGGGACCACCGGCCTGAGCCCGGGGGTCGCGGCGGCCGGCGGCCGCGGGCCCATCCACGGTGAATCCCCGTGTCGGGTTACCCGCAGGTGAACGCACCATAAAGATCCGCCGAAACGGTTGTATCGCGGCGCGGCCTGCGCGCACCCTGTACGTCAGGCGGACCCGACCGGATCCCATGACGGAGAGCAGCGCCCTATGGAGCGAATGAGCGGCATCGACCCGATGTTCGTCTACTCCGACACCCCGGAGACTCCGATGGAGATCGCGTACGCCTGTGTCTTCGACCCCGCCACCGCCGAGGGCGGGTACTCCTTCGGGAGCGTGCGGGACGTGCTCGAGTCCAGGATGCCCACGCTGACGCCCTTCCGGCGCCGGCTGGTGCCCGTGCCGCTGGGACTCGACCATCCGCGCTGGGTCGACGACCCCGAATTCGACCTCGGGGACCATCTGCACCGGGCGGCCGTCCCGCACCCCGGCGGCGAGGAGGAGTTCACCGACGTGGTGGCCAAGGTGATGGGCCGGCCGCTGCAGTCCGACCAGCCCCCGTGGGAGATGCACGTCATAGAGGGGCTGGCCGGCGGCATGGTCGGGCTCATCGCCAAGGTCCATCACTCCGTCATCGACGGCGTCGCCGGCGCGCAGCTGCTGGCGCAGCTGCTGGACCTCACCCCGGAGGGCAGCGCGGTCACCGAGCCGTGCCCGCCCTGGCTCCCGGCGCGGCTGCCGTCGGGCACGCGGCTGGTCACCGATGCGTTGCCGACCTTCATCCACAGCCCGGTGCGGGCGGTGCGCGCCGTGCGCGAGGTCGGGCGCACGGCCGTGCGGCTCGCCCGCCGCGCGTTCGACGACGACAGCGGTCCCGTCTCCATCCCGCTGGGAGCGCCCACGACCTTCGAGTCGCCCGTGGGGGCTCGGCGGGCGGTCGCCTTCGCGGTGTTGGAGCTGGCGGCGGTGCGCGCCCTGAGGGACCGTTACGGGTCCACGATCAACGACGTCGTGCTGGCCGTCTGCTCGGGTGCACTCCGCGCGCACCTGGCTGCGCACGGACAGGGCACCGACAGCCCGCTCGTCGCCGTCGTCCCGGTGTCCGTGCGGCACGACGCGCGGGCGGACACCGCCGGGAACCAGCTCTCGGCCATGTTCGTCCCGCTCGCCAACGACCGCCAGACGCCGCTGGAGCGGCTGCGCACGGTGACCGCTGCGAGCGACTCGTGCAAGGGCCAGGAGCGCGCCGTGGGCTACGGGGCCATGGCCACGCTCCTGGCGGACGCGATCCCGCCGGCCCTGGCGAGGCCCGCCATCCAGTTCGGCGTGCGCTCGGGCATCCTGCGTCGGGTCCGTGCCGGCAACCTCATGGTCTCGAACGTGCCCGGACCGGACTTCCCGCTCTATTTCGCCGGCATGGAGCTGCGCGCGGTGCATCCCCTCGGACCGGTGGTCGACGGCGTGGCGCTCAACATCACCGTGCAGAGCTACCGCGAGTCGCTCTTCGTCGGCATCAATGCGTGTGCGACGACCGTCCCGGACCTGTCCGGGCTGGCGCGGGCCATGGAGGGCGAGCTCACCTTGCTGCGCCGGATGGCGGCAGGGGCGGGGGAGCGGCGCGTCCCGGCCGCAGCGCGGCACCGGCGACCCTCGCAGGCGCACGTCGCCGTGACCGCGCCGGCCGGGCGTGAGGTGAGCCCGGCGGGGGCACCGGGCCGTCGGGATGGACGCACGACGGGCTGAGTGGGTGGCGGAGGCCGCCCCGGGTGCGCCAGGGTTGGGCCGATGCAGCGGTCGGACTTGGCGGCGGGACCCGTCGCGGTGGCGCCCTGGCTCCTCAACAAGGTCCTGGTCCGCGGTGGGCGGGCGGGGCGGATCGTCGAGGTGGAGGCGTATCACGGGGCCAACGACGCGGCGTCCCACGCCTACCGGGGCCCGACGCCGCGGACGGCGGTGATGTTCGGGCCACCCGGGTTCCTGTACGTGTACTTCACCTACGGGATGCACTGGTGCGCCAACGTGGTGTGCGGGCCCGAGGGCGAGGCGGCGGCGGTGCTCGTCCGGGCCCTGGCGCCGGTGCGCGGGCTGGACGAGATGCGGGCGGCCCGTCCCGCGGCCCGGTCGGAGCGCGACCTGTGCAGCGGCCCGGCCAAGCTCTGCCAGGCCCTCGGGATCACCGGGGCGGACAACGGGGTCGACCTCGTGGCCGCCACCGGCCGAGGGGCCCGGCCCGGCGCCTCCGACGCGAGCGCGGCGGTCCGGTTGCTCGACGACGGGACACCGCCGCCCCGGCGTCCCGGCCGCGGGACGCGGATCGGCATCAGGGAGGCGACGGAGAAGCGTTGGCGCTTCTGGGTCCCCGGTGACCCCAACCTGTCCACGCCTGACCGGGCCAGCCGACCAAGCCGGCGCTGAGGCGCTGACCTGGGACAACGAAGTCGCGTGCCGTGTCACCGGCCTGTCACGACCGTGCAACACCCGCAGGACATCATGCTGTCATCAGATTTTGTGACACGCGTGGCACGTGGCAGATCGAGGAGATCAGCAGGCGGTGCACGCTCCCGAGGTGGTCCGAGTTGGCGACCGGGCCGGGGGCGGAAAGCCAGTTGAGCTTCGAACACCGGGTGGCATGCGGAGGGCCGGGTGGCTCACCGCATGCCACCTGACGGTGTCACACGTTGACCGCCTTCGAGGGAACCGGGCCGTTCGGGCGGGCATCCGCGGCGATGGGCGGATGTCCCGCTACGATCGGCGTCAGCGGCCGGTTCGGGGCGATCGCCCCGACTGAACCCGGCCCGTACAGACGCGTTGACGGTCTGACGCGCGTCTGCTAGGGTGACATACCCGTCGGAACGGCCCCCCAAGGCCCTCCGACAGCCGAAGGAGACTCGCCAGCGGAGCAATCCGTCCGGAAACAGTCCTTCGGTACACCCGGCACCAACACCGGCAGGATAGGTGTGTGCCCGGTCGCTCCTTGAAAACGGAATAGTGAGAGCCAAAAGCCAGTGCGGGCAATTCATCCGGACTCAAACGGATGGGTTGTACGTCAATTAAGCAGTACGCAGGCCTCGAAGCCCTCCGGGGTCAAAGGCCTGTGGTTGTCAATGGTTCGAGTCAAACCATGATGACTCTCTGATTCTTGGCCGGGCGGGTTCCCTCGTGGAAGCCAGAAGGTCGTGAGTCTCGATGGAGAGTTTGATCCTGGCTCAGGACGAACGCTGGCGGCGTGCCTAACACATGCAAGTCGAACGCGCTCCATTCGGTAGCAATACCGATGAAGAGCGAGTGGCGAACGGGTGAGTAGCACGTGAGCAACCTGCCCCGAAGACCGGGACAACACCGGGAAACCGGTGCTAATACCGGATATCCCTATCGGACCGCATG
>Ga0182030_10011529_pt1 | contig 17826 bp, 15 predicted proteins | sample 812S3MmetaG_FD_121299 | JGI IMG/M metagenome (GOLD analysis project Ga0182030, IMG submission 121299) | Permafrost microbial communities from Stordalen Mire, Sweden - 812S3M metaG (Illumina Assembly) | ecosystem: Environmental > Terrestrial > Soil > Wetlands > Permafrost | place: Sweden...
CCCCCATGTCAATGAGACGCGTAACCGCGCCAGGCGCGTCGTTGGTGTGCAGCGTCGAGAAGACAAGGTGACCCGTCAGCGACGCCTGGATGGATATCTGCGCCGTCTCCAGGTCGCGCGTTTCACCCACCATGATGCGGTCCGGGTCCTGCCGCAGGAATGCCCGCAGCACGCGCCCAAAGTTCAACCCGATCCCTTCGTTGATCGGGACCTGGATGATCCCTTCGATGTCGTATTCAACCGGGTCCTCGGCGGTGAGGAGCTTCGAGTCGATGGTATTGATCTGGTTGAGGCAGGCGTAAAGCGTGGTCGTCTTCCCGGAGCCGGTAGGCCCGGTAACAATAAATATCCCGTTGGGCTTCTCGATCGTTTTTAGGATGTAATTGTAAATGTAAGCCGGCATCCCGAGCGCATCGAGGTTGAGATTGACCGTCGAGCGATCCAGCACGCGCAGCACCACGCTCTCGCCAAACTGCGTCGGCAGTGTGGATACGCGTAGGTCCACGGGACGCCCGGCGATGGTCTTCTGGATGCGCCCATCCTGCGGCAACCGGCGCTCGGCGATGTTGAGATTGGCCATGACCTTCACGCGGGAGATGACCGGCAACGCAAGGTGCCGCGGCGGCGGCGCCATCTCATACAATGCCCCGTCGACCCGGTAGCGGATCTTGAACTCGTGCTCGAACGGCTCGAAGTGAATGTCACTCGCCCGGTCCTGGATCGCCTGGTAGAGGATCAGGTCCACGTACCGGATGATCGGCGTCGCGTTCGCCTCGGCCTCGATGTTCTGGAGGTCGATCTTCCCTCCTTCGCCAAACTCAATATTTTCGCCCCCCAATTCCGCCAGGATTTCGTTCAGGCTGGCGTCGTCGGTGCCGTAGCTCTTCTGGATCAGATCCTCGATCTGCGCAATCGGCGCGACCACCACCTGGATGTTCTTGCCAAGGGCAAACCGGAGATCCTCGGATATCTGCGGATTGAGCGGATCAGTAAGGCAGACCGTGATGGTATCCTCGCTGGCGGCGATCGGCAGCGCCCCGTGAAGCCGGGCAAGCCCCGCCTGCACGAGCCGCAGAATCTCAGGCGTAGGCTCGAAGCCTTTCAGGTCCACGACATCGGTGCCCAGGGAGTCCGCTATATTTTGGTAAAGGCCCTCCTCGGTCACGAGGCCAAAGTCCGTCAGAGTCTGGATCACGTCCTTGCCCGAACTGTTGATTTCTTGCAAAGCGTCATCGGCTTGAGCCTTGTCGATGACACCCTGCTCGATAAGGAGATCGATTACTGGTTTTGCGTTCATGGGATGGGATGGAAGAATTTGAAATTAAAGATCAAGCTCACAACGTAACCCGCTCGCCGAGGAGCTGCCGCGCGACCTCCGGATCCTGTGCATACCCGATTACCTGGTCGCGAGTGATAATGCCGCGCTGGAAAAGGTCCACGAGCGCCGCCTCCAACGCCACCATGCCGTACTTCCCGCCCGTCAGGATTTCATTATGGATGCGGTACGACTTATTGTCGCGCAGCAGCGCTCCAATGGAGGAGGTGTTGATCATCACCTCGAAGACCGCCACCCGTCCGGTCCCATCCTTGCGCGGCAGGAGGAGTTGGGAGATGACCGCCTTGAGGTTCATCGAGAGCTGCACGCGGATCTGCTGCTGGCGCTGCGCGTCAAAGGCATCGACAATGCGGTCGATGGTGCGGGAGGCCCCGGTGGTGTGCAGAGTGGAAAATACAAGGTGGCCGGTCTCCGCCGCCGTGATGGCTGTCTCGATGGTCTCGAGGTCCCGCATTTCCCCCACGAGGATGACGTCCGGGTCCTGCCGCAGTGCGCGCCGCAGCCCCTCGGCAAACGTCGGGACATCCACCCCGACCTCGCGCTGATTCACGATCCCGCGCTTGTGATCCAGGTAATACTCGATCGGGTCCTCAATGGTAATGATGTGCCGCGCACTGGTCTCATTGATCATCGTCAGCATGCTCGCCAGCGACGTCGTTTTACCGGACCCGGTCGGTCCGGTAACGAGCACCAGTCCGCGCGGCAGATCGAGCAGGTCCCGCACGGAGGGCGGGACGCCGATGGTATCGAGCGAAAGCAGCTTGCGCGGCAGCATGCGGACCGCCGCCGCCAGGTTCCCCCGCTCCCTGTAAACGCTGACGCGGAACCGGTTGTCATCCCGGAAGGACATGCCGAAATCGACACTCCCCTCCGCATTGACCTTCTCCATCTGGTCGGGCCGGGCCAACCCGCGTGCCAGCGTTTCCATATCCGCCGAGCTCAGCGGCGCCGTATTGAGCGGCGTCAACTCCCCCTTCAGCCGGAGCGTGGGAGGCACCCCCACGCACAAGTGCAGATCGGACGCCTCCTCCTCGATCACGAGCCGAAGCAGATCCTCAAGGGGAATGGTGGGCATGGAGAAGAGATTCGAAATTCGAATTTTCCAATTAATCCGCGTCGCCCATGGTGGTGGCGATAACCTCCTCCGCCGTGGTCATGCCCGCCAGCACCTTGCGGACTCCATCCTCCCGCAGCGTGCGCATGCCCAACTCGCGGGCGCGTTTGCGCAGTTGCAGCGTGGATGCGCGGTCGTTGACCATGAAGCGGACTTCGTCGTCCACGATGAATATCTCAAAAATCCCCATCCGCCCCCGATACCCGAGGAAGCGGCAATTATCGCACCCCACCGGCCTCATCACAGTCGCCTCGCTGAGCTGGTTGGGATCGATCCGAAGGGCGCGCATCTCCGCTTCCGTCAGCTCTCCCGGCTCCTTGCACTTCGAGCAGAGCTTGCGAACCAGCCGCTGGGCCATGATCGCCCGCACGGAGCTGGATACCAGGAACGGCTGCACCCCGATATCCACCAGACGGGCGACCGCGCTCGGAGCGTCGTTCGTGTGGAGCGTGGAAAAAACCAGGTGGCCCGTGAGCGACGCGTTGATGGCAATATTCGCCGTCTCCACGTCACGAATCTCACCAATCATGATGATGTTCGGCGCCTGCCGCAGCATGGACCGCAGCGCGGCGGGAAAGGTCATTCCGATATCCGCGTTCACCTGCACCTGGTTGATGCCGTTCATCTGGTACTCGACCGGGTCCTCGACGGTAATGATCTTCCGGTCCGGTTTATTGATGTAATTCAGACACCCGTAAAGCGTGGTGGTCTTGCCCGAGCCGGTCGGGCCGGTCACCAGCAGAATGCCGTCCGGCAGCGCCAGCAGCCGCTCGAATATCTCCTGGTCATCGCTCAGGAAGCCCAGCTCCGGCAGCCCGAGCATGAGGCTGGACTTGTCCAGGATACGCATGACGATGCTCTCGCCGTGATTGGTCGGGATGGTCGATACGCGCAGATCGATTGATTTCTTGCCGATCTTTACCTGGATGCGCCCGTCCTGCGGCAGGCGCTTCTCCGCGATGCTCATGGACCCGGTCATGATCTTGATGCGGCTGCAAATGGCGCTCTGCAATTTCTTGGGCGGATTCGTCATCTCATGCAGCACGCCGTCAATGCGGAAACGCACGCGAAATCGCTTTTCCAGCGGCTCGAGATGGATATCGCTCGAACGCATCTTGTGCGCCTCCAGCAACAGCAGCGAGACCATCTTGATGACCGGCGCGTCGGTCGTCTCCGTCTCCCCACTGATCGCCGGCCCGTCGCCAAACTGGATTTGCTCCGCGCCCAGCGATTGCTCCAGGCCGCTGACGGCCTCCTCCGCTGTCCCATAATATTTAACCAGCGCCGCCTTGATCTGCGCCGGCGTCGCGCACACGAAATCGATATCCCGCTTCAGCAGGTGGCCCACAGCGTCAAACGTGTCGAAATCGAGCGGATTGCTCGTAGCCATCATGAGGCCCGACTCCGAAAGATTGACGGGGATCACCTTGTACCGCCGGGCTGTCTGGCTCGGCAGCAGATCGATGATCTCCTGCGGGATCGCCACCTGGTTCAGATCGACAAAGTCCATGCTCGCCGCCGCGGCCAGGGAGCGGCTCACATCCTCATCGCTGACTGCCCCCTGTTCGATGAGCGTCTGAACCACGCCTCGATCCGGAGTTGCGTCGCCCTTGGCGCGCTCGAGTTGCGACTTGGTGATGAGCCCGGTATCGAGCAGGATTTCCGTTACGTAATCGTCGTTTGTGACCACTGGAGGGTATTGGAGTGAAGGACGGAAAAAACTAAGGGCGCGCGGGGATACTGTCAACGCATCGACGCAGGATGTTGCATCCCCACTTGAACCTAAACTTTAACTTGAACCCCTCTTCCTTCCCGGAATAGTTCATGTGCTAGTTAAAGTGTAAGTTCGAGTATCGCCCGCCTGCGCCCTATCACACTCCGCGCAGATATTTGTCCGTCACCGCCCCCTCGCTGGCGCTGCTCACCAGCTCGGCATATTTTGCCAGCACCCCGCGGGTATAACGCGGCTTCGGCTTTTTCCACTTCGCAAGGCGCTGCGCGATCTCCCCCTTCTCCACTTCCAGGTCGATGGTCCGCTTCTCCGCGTCGATGGTGATCCGGTCCCCATTCTTCACAATCGCGATCGGCCCGCCCAGGAATGCCTCGGGCGTGATGTGCCCGACCACAAATCCATGGCTGCCGCCGGAAAACCGCCCATCGGTGATCAGCGCCACCTCTTTGCCGAGGCCCTTGCCCATGATCGCGCCCGTGGGTGAAAGCATCTCGCGCATCCCCGGGCCTCCCCGCGGCCCCTCGGAGCGGATAACGATGACATCCCCCGCCTTGATGGTCCCGTCCAGGATGGCCTTCAACGCCGTCTCCTCGCTCTCGAAAACGCGGGCCATGCCCGTAAAGCGCAGACCCTCCTTGCCGGAGATCTTGGCCACAGCCCCTTCGGGCGCCAGGTTGCCCCGCAGGACAACCAGGTGGCTATCCTTTTTGATCGGATTGGACAGCGGCCGCACGATTTCCTGCCCCTCCGCGTAAGGCTTCACGCTCTTCAAGTTCTCGCGCACCGTCTTGCCGCTCACCGTCATGCAATCCCCATGCAGCAACCCAGCGTCGAGCAGCGTCTTCATCATCGGCACGATCCCGCCGATGGCCACCAACTCCGACATGAGAAAACGTCCGCTCGGCTTCAGATCCGCCAGCACCGGCACGCGCCGCCCGATCCGGTTAAAATCGTCGAGCCCCAGCTTCACTCCCGCCGTGTGAGCGATGGCCAGGAGGTGCAGCACCGCATTGGTGGAGCCTCCCAGCGCCACGACCACGGTAATGGCATTCTCAAACGCCTCCCGCGTCAATATGTCCAGCGGCCGTATCCCCCGCTTGATAAGGTTCAGCACAGCCGCCCCCGCACGCCGGCAATCGTCCATCTTCGCCGCGGAGATTGCATCCTGCGCCGAGGAATTCGGCAGGCTCATCCCCAGCGCCTCGATGGCAGACGCCATGGTATTGGCCGTGTACATCCCCCCGCACGAGCCCTCGCCGGGAATCGCACATGCCTCGATCTCCGCGAGTTGCCGGTCATTGATCGTCCCGTTCGCATGCGCCCCCACCGCCTCAAACACAGAGACGATATCCAGCGGCCGCTTCGAAACATCCCCCTCCTTCACGATCTTCTTCCCCAGCCGCTGCGCCACCAACTGCCCCGTGATGCAGCCCGGCAAAATCGTCCCGCCATACACAAACACCGACGGCCTGTTGAGACGCGCCATCGCCATGACGCAGCCCGGCATATTCTTGTCGCACCCCCCAATGGTCACCATCCCGTCAAACCCCTGGCACCCCGCGACCGTCTCGATGGAATCCGCGATCACCTCCCGCGAAACCAGCGAGTACTTCATCCCCTCCGTCCCCATGGAGATGCCGTCGGAGACAGCGATGGTATTGAAAATAATCGCCTTGCCACCTGCTGCGTCCGCCCCGCTGGCCGCCTCCCGGGCCAGCCGGTCGATGTGCATGTTACACGGCGTCACCATGCTCCAGGTCGACGCGATCCCGATCTGGGACTTCTTGAAATCCCGGCTGGTGAACCCGACCGCGTAAAGCATGGCCCGGCTCGGGGCGCGTTCCGCGCCGTCAACGACGATCGCGGAATGTTCGCGGTGAATGGAAGGTTTGGCGGCAGGGACCTTGCCTGCTTTGCGTTTGGGCGGAAGTGCTGACATAAGGGTCAAACACCCTAGCGAACACCGCCCCCTTCGCGAAGCGTTTTGTTGCGGTTTCCAGTGCCGCCGCACAAGCGCCGGCCTTCACGCCGCCGACCGGCGCCGCTCCTCCGCACGCTCATAAGCCTTGCGAGCGTAGACAGGCGCTTCCTTCGCGCCACGCAGCAACGCTTCCGAGTTGATATCGCAATCAAGCGCCGGCCAATGCACAGACGAACCGGTTTTCTCAAAGTTCTCCCGCTCCTCCCGGCTCGCCAGCATGAGGGTCGGATAAAACGTGAGCGGCACACTGATGGACCGTCCATCGAGCAGATCGAAGGTGAGCGCGTCATTCGCGATCTTGACCTCCTGGATTTCAGGCGGCGGGGTTTCGGTGTTCATTCCAGGTATTTATCAGCTTTTGTTGATGTAGTTCGAGGATTTCCGCGATTTCGCGAAGCTCGTGGGAGCGGAATCCCCGGCTCCATGCGAGCGATATGGGATCAAGCCAAAACTTCGCTTCATTCCCGGCTTTGGCAACATGTACATGGATCGGTTCGTCCGGCTCACTCGAAAAGAACCCGATCCTGTAACCACGCTCTCGAAGAACCGTCGGCATAAATGGATGGGTACGCCACTGCCAGATATCACACCAGCTTTTTGACAGCGACACATGTACCCCTCGTCTTCGCAAAAATTGTTTTACACTTGTTCAACAACTCCCCCGCCTGCTATCTCTCGCGCATGGTTTCCCCAGAACGTGGCGATGCCACGCCTATTGGATTGGGGAACTACTCGGAAACATCCACCCAAAAAATCCCCCATGACCGACTCCCCCACCGTAATCAAAGACAACACCGGCAACCCCGCTCCCATCGGCTTGCTCGGCTTTGGCATGACGACTGTCGTGTTGAATTTTCACAACGCCGGTTACTTTGAATTGAATAGCATGATTCTCTCGATGGGAGTTTGCTACGGCGGGATCGCCCAGGTCATTGCCGGCATCATGGAGTGGAAAAAAGGGAATAGCTTTGCCGCGACGGCCTTCGTTTCCTATGGATTCTTCTGGCTCTCGCTTGTGACCCTGGTTCTCTTGCCAAAAATCTTCCCCACGGTCGCCCCCACCTCCGAATCGGCTCTGGCCACTTATCTTGCACTTTGGGGCTTGTTTACCGCGGTAATGTTCCTCGGCACCCTCCGCCTTAGCCACGCCTTGCAATTCGTCTTCGGCACACTGACCATTTTATTTTTCCTACTCGCTTACGGCGATTTCACGGATGCCCCCGCCGCCTTTAAACATTTTACCGGTTACGAAGGGCTGGTTTGCGGCTTCTCCGCGATGTACGCCGGCCTGGCGCAAATCCTGAACGAGCTTTTCCAAAAAACCGTCCTCCCCCTCGGCGCGCCCAAACCCAAGGTTTGACCTCGGCGCCTTTCGCGCTCCGGACCGACTTGCGCTATGATTCGGTATCCCCCATTCCGAAATCCGCAATCCGCAATCCGCAATTTCCGTCCGTGATCCGCCATCTCTATTTCCACATCCCCTTTTGCCCGAGGCTCTGCCCGTACTGCTCTTTCTACGTTGAGACAAGCATGCGGACAAAAAACCGCCCCTTCCTCGATGCCCTGCTGACAGAAGTGCGGCGCGCCGCCGCCGCGCACACCATCGAACCCCAGACCATCTACTTCGGCGGCGGCACCCCCAGCATGCTCTCAATCGGCGAGCTGGAATACCTCCTCGGCGGTCTTCGCGAAATCCTTCCTCTCGACCACCTGCGCGAATGGACCTTCGAGGTCAATCCCGCGACCGTCTCCGCCACCAAGGCAACCCGCCTGCGGGAGCTGGGAGTCAATCGCATCAGCATCGGCGTCCAATCCTGGGACGACGCCATCCTCAAGACCCTCGGCCGAGCCCATACAGCCGCTCAAGCCGCCAATACCTGCCGCATCCTCCGCGATGCCGGCTTCGATAACCTCAACCTCGACCTCATGTTCGCCATCCCCGGCCAGACCCGCGCCCAGTGGCAGGACTCCCTCCGCCAGACCATCGCCCTCGCCCCCGCGCATATCTCTGCCTACTGCCTCACCTACGAAGAGGACACCCGTTACTTCCAGCGCCTCCAGTCCGGCGAATTCCACCGCGACGATGAGCGCGACGCTGTCATGTTCGAGGACGCCATGGACCTGCTCCACGACGCCGGTTACGCCCAATACGAGATTTCCAACTACGCCCTCCCTGGCCGCGAGTCCCTCCACAATTTCGGCTATTGGAGCGGCGACGACTACCTCGGCTTCGGCCCCAGTGCCTTCTCCACCGTCGGCGCCCTCCGCTGGCAGAACGTCCCCGACAGCTCCGCCTACACCACCCGCATCGCCGCCATCGGCGCCGCCGTCTCCTTCGAGGAAACCATCAGCGAAAAAACCCGCACCGGCGAGACCCTCGCCTTCGGCCTCCGCACCGACCGCGGCATCCCCGCCCAGGCTGCCGCCCCATGGGAGGCCGACCTCGTGGAACTCCGCGCCCTCGGCCTGCTCGAATTCCGCGACGGCCGCCTGCGCCTCACCCGCCGTGGCAAGCTCATGGCCGACTCCGTAGCCGAAGCCTTCGTATAAGAGTATCCAGCCCGCGACCACGTTTTCCCCCTCATTCCGCAATCCGCAATCCGCAATCCGAAATCGCCTGGCTCAATGACCGACCCGTCCGCATACGACGTGGCCATCGTCGGCGGTGGCCCCGCGGGCGCAGCCTGCGCCACCCTTTGCGCGCAAGCCGGCCTGCACACCCTCGTATTGGAAAAAAGCATTTTCCCGCGAGACAAAGTCTGCGGCGATTGCGTGAATCCCGGTTGCTGGCCCCTCTTCGAGCAATTGGGCGTCGCCCGCGCCGTACTCGCCGCCCCGCATCACCCGATCTCCCGCGTCGCCTTCATCGGCGCAAATTTCCGCCGCATCGACTTCCCCCTCGACTCCGGACAACCCGGCGAAATCGCAATCCCGCGCCGCATCCTCGACGCCATCCTTCTCCAGCGTGCCGAACAAACCGGGGCCGTTGTCCTCCACGGCACCCCTCTCCACTCCCTCTCCCGCGACACCACCCTCTGGCGCCTCCAAACCGCCGATCGCTCCTTCACCGCCCGCCGCCTCATCGCCGCCGATGGCCGCAACTCCACAGTCGCCCGTCTCCTGGGCGTCGCCCCCGCCGCGAGGCGCGATCGCATCGCCCTCCAAGCCCACATCCCCACTCCCCCCGGCCAAACGCCCGGCATCGAACTCCACCTCCTCCCGCAAGGCTACTGCGGCGTCGCTCCCGTCGGCGAAGGCCTTACAAACTTCTGTCTCGTCGCCACCCCAGCCCGCCTCGACGCCCTCAAAGCCGCCGTCTCCGCCCGCTTCGCCATCCCGCCCGGCCAGCAATGGCGCGCCATCGCTCCCCTCGACCGCGCCCCCATTCGCCCGTTGCGCGACGGTGTCCTCTACATCGGCGACGCAGCCCGCGTCGTCGAGCCCTTCACCGGCGAAGGCATCTACTACGCCCTCCACTCCGGCGCCCTCGCCGCCCGGCACATCCTCGCAGGCACACTCGACCGATACCCCGCGGCGCACGCCGCGCTGTACCACCGCCGCCTGTGGATCAACCGCCTTGCCCGGTGGGCCGTCACCCATCCAAATGCCGGCGCAATGCTCCTCCGCCTCATGACCGCACACCCCACTTCCCTGCAATACCTGGTCCAAAGAGTAACCGCCCCTGCTACCCGGGAGATTCCGGTATAAAAAAATGCAGCCCCCCACAGTCGAGTGACTGTGAAGGGCTGCTGTTCCCCCCAGAACGCAGCCAAGATGCCCCAACCCTCCCCCCCGCGCAAGACGAAATTTTCGCCCCCGCCGGAATTTTTCCAAAGCGCCACCCCCTTCTGTCCATTCCTCCTCCGCCATGGCCCGCCATCCCCATTTCACTCTTGCGGACAGCCACCGGCGCTCTAAATTGGCCCCCTTGCAGTCTTCCTCCTCCCCGGAGACGCATCCGTAGCTCAACTGGATAGAGCGTTGGCCTCCGAAGCCAAAGGTTGTGGGTTCGACCCCCGCCGGATGCAGTTAATTGCTCCCAAAGGTGGAACCGTGTATTATTCAAGCAATTCCACTACATGAGTGAGCCAGAGAAAATCATCACTGAGCCAGAAACGCGGTTTCGGTTTCCGGCGTTGTATATTAATGAGAGAGAAAAAATCATCACTGAGCTAGAAACGCGGTTTCCGGCGTTGTCTGGGGTAGCTTTCGCGACAGCTAGAAAGGAAACGCTCGCGGCGGGTCAAAGTGTTCTGCAGAGCGAAAATGGGGTCATTTATGAGGTGTCCCCCGACGGCACTAGGATTGAACGGAAGCAGATCGAACCACCAATATCTATCCCAGTAGGAACGAGGATCTCGATTGGGTGAACGGTGAAGTCCCGCGGTTGCGCATGTTTGCCGGCCCGAATGGCTCTGGCAAGAGTACCCTAAAGACGGTTCTGCCTCCGGAACTGCTCGGAGTTTACCTCAACCCGGACGAGATAGAATTGGAGATGAGGACGAAAGGTATCCTCGATCTTCACGAATATCGTGTGGCGATCACGGAGCCGGAGATAAAAGCGTTCTTTCGCCAATCAGCTTTTATTTCGGATGAAGACTTTCGACGCTTTGCAGATAGCGTGCGGATGTCGGAAGACCGGCTGCAATTCGACCCTGGCGCGGTAAACTCCTACGTAGCGTCCGCGACGGCAGATCTTTTTCGACAGCACCTGATGAAGACACGCACGACTTTCACCCTTGAAACGGTGATGTCCCATCCAAGCAAGGTGCAGTTGCTGGAGCAGGCGCAGCGGGTTGGCTATCGCACCTATCTTTATTTCATCGCGACCGACGATCCCGAGATCAACATCTCACGCGTCAAGGCTCGTGTGCAACGCGGCGGTCATCCGGTCCCGGAGGACAAAATTGCCAAACGCTATTATGCTTCGCTCGGCTTGCTTATCCAGGCAATCCGCCATTCGAATCGGGCGTACGTTTTCGACAATTCCGGCGAAGGCCAGGAGAGATCCTGGCTGGCTGAAATCACCGACGGGAAAGAGTTGGTGATGAGGACCGGTCAGATGCCGGCTTGGTTCAAACATGCAGTATGGGACCGAAAATCCGGATAGGCCACCTTGCGGGCACTTCAATCGATGGATTCCAAAACTGAAAAAATTCCATAGCGCGCGGCCTCCCACTCCAAAGGTTGTGGGTTCGACCCCCGCCGGATGCACTCCCGTATTTGATCGTGTTGCCAATCGGATCGAAGTTTGGCATCCTGCCTCGACGTGAAAACAAGTCTCGAGATTCCTGACGACCTCTATCGCCAGGCCGAGGCCCGCGCCGCCCGCGAACGCCGGGAGATCAACGACCTGGTGAGCGATGGGCTGCGATTGGTGCTCGGCGCTGGCAAGTGGGAGGCGTCGCGTACCAGCGCGCTTGCCGCGTTGGAAAAGGTGCGTCGTCATCCGCCCTACCCTCCGGGAAGGGTGCAAATAATGATCGAGGAGGCGAATCGGCTGCGTAAAGAGTCGTGGGAATAGCGGGCTTGAATCGTGGCTGACTTCCATCTTGATACAAACGCCTTGATCGCACTGGCCGATCCCGCGCTGGCGCTCTTCCAAATCACCAGCGAACTGCTCGATGCCGGGGATATCCCGGCGACAAGCGCGGTCGCCTGCCATGAATTTGTTCGTGGTTCGGTGTCCGAGGATGACATTTCACGAGCCGATCAAGTGGTGGATGGCCGGGTCCTTTCATTGGACCGGCAAACCGCGGAGAAAGCAGCGGATTTGTTTCGAAAAACCGGCGGCAGGCGGGCGTCAACTGCCGATTGCCTTATTGCGGCAACGGCAATCCTCTCCAGCGCGACGCTCCTTACAGCCAACCGTGACGACTTTGAGCGTTTCGAAATCCATGGGCTCAAGTTGCGATGTTCGTAACCGCACGTAGCGCAGCCGCTGCCAGAAGATGATTACAAGATTCTGGTCAACGGAGAGCTGGTCTGGGACGACATCGGATTCCGGGCGTACAGCCAGGACATATTGAGATTCTCCGGTTCCCCCGACGACAGAATGATGCAGTCGCACTTCTACGTGTTTCTCGCCGTTGGCAAGCTCCTGTTCGGACGGCACGAACATTCTCAGGCGATGCATTTCGCGGCCGGTATGGTTGGAGCGAAACCCCTGGTTGTGAATGAGCCTTCGTCTCTCAAAAACCTGCAATTCGATTTCTGATCGCCGGGCCTTCCACCCATCTCTCGCTCGATCTCTACTGCTCTCTCCCAAAACCTGAGGCTGCGAGGCTGCCTCTCATTACCGCTGAGGCTGACGAGTAGCCGAACTCGAAACAGGTTTGGGGTGGTGAGCAGAAACTGTGACGGGCGAAGCACGGCGCGATTTGTGGGGTGGCAGGATGTGGCGGCTTTTGGGAAGGTTGGATCGTCGGAGCTTGCGGAGCGATTCAATCTTCGTGGACGGTTTCCCGGTTGGCAGTGGCAAAGTTTTCGACGTTTGGAGTGCAGCGGAGTTGTGGGCCAGCGGGACGGAGCGGAATGGAAAAGGGCGAAATCTTTGTGCGGCCTGCGGGACACAGGCTGGCTTTCCGAAAAGGCTGAATTGTCTTGGCCGGACTACTAATATCCGCGGTAAGGTCGGGCAATGATATGCAGTAAGAACAAGAGAAGCACCGACCCAAGGATGACCAGCACGACGATAGCGATTTTTACCCGGAATTGCTGGATTCTAGGCCGCCTCTTCCGGTGCTTTCGACGCGCCGGATTGTCTTTTGGAACTTTGCTGAGAGGCGCGCTTGCCGATGCGAAGGCCGGCGCAGATGGGTATTTGTCCACATCTTCTATGATCGCAGTGGCATCTTCGGGGGCGCTGCGGATGCTGGCGTTTCGAGGTCTGATTCGCACCGGGTGGGAAGCGCCTTCCGTGCGCTTTACAATCCCCTCCGGATTTTGAATCGACCTTAAGCCAGCAAGCATCTCACGCGGAGAAGGGGCGCGCCGCGAGTCTGACTGAATCCCAATCGGGAGTGTGACGGAGATGCCCGTGCTGGGCCAGATTTCTTCGAGGGAACGGCGATGGCGGTCGTAATCTTCGGGTCTTACCGCATCTTCTCTGATCTGGAGATAATACTCCCAAATCCACATTCCCGGGCTCTTTCGCCGCTGAAGGTGAAAGTCGAAAGCTCTTCCGTTTCTCTTGATTCGGCCCGCATCGCCTCGCGCCATTGTTGGGGATCTCATTTCAATGAAGTGTTCGAAAATTCCTTGTCGAGGCAAAGCAAACGGAAGCTTCCTATCGGGCGATGAAGGCAGCGCCAGAAGGGACTGCAACAAATGCGTCCTATATGCAAAAACACATGCCTTAGGGTTTGATCCCCGGGCGAATGAATTTTCAACTCGGAAATTCTCTGCGAATGCAACCCTGTTTGCGGGCCGGTCGTCTGCCCATTGCAATTCATCGACGCGGGAAATGTTCGGAAACAATTGGCGATAGAACTGCTCTCGTCTCTTTGCGACCGTTTCGACACCCTCCAAAATGAAACTGCGTCTGAGTTCATCCGCATTGACGCCAGTCGCAACGCACTTCACTGCCAGGATCGCTTGTTGGCTAGCCGTGTCCAGATGCAACGTCTCCTCAAGTTTGTAGGACGAATCGCGGCCGTTGCCGGAATCGATTTTTTCCAGTTCTATCGTTTCTGTATCCAATGGTAGACCCGCTTCGCATTGAATTGAGGCACGCGAAAGCGCGTCGCCTCCTTGCAACGACGCAGTCGCATCGACCCAGCGATATTGATCCTCGATTCGGTATCTGACCACTGCATGGTTAAATACGTTCGGCGACGGTAGGAAATTAGTTATCGCGCCACGAAGACGGGTGTTCACAAGTACCGGCGTGGCCTCAATGCCCATCTCCTTCAGTAGCTCGGCCAAAAGCAGGGCCTTGTCCTTGCAATCCCCGTACCGCCTTTTCATCACCACGTCAGGCGAGGCAGGAATTTGTCCTCCGAAATCTTCATTGACGCTGAGGTAACGGATATCGTCCTGAATGAATTCAATAGCGCGGCGAATGGCAGCCGGAATGGAGCTTGATTGGTCGAGTAATTGGCGCGCCAGGGATGTTAGCTCCGGATATTGGGGCTGTCGGCGCCATAGTTCTGCGATCCCTGATGCGATTTCCTGCCAGGAGCAATAACTCGAAACGTGAACCCAGCGCGATGCAAGGTGCCATGATGGAACTCCGGGCTCAGCTTCGATAGATTGCAGGTGCTCCACCGTCCAACTCCACCGTAAATCTTCGCCGACCTGCTCGATGTTTGGCTGAAACGTCCCGTCGCCGCCAGTCCATTTCATCACATCTTTTGGGAACCGGATGCTAAGGTGGAACGCTCGGACGGCGGCGAATGTTGGAATTTCGGCGAATAGGGAGTAGCGCTGCTCTAGGTATCGGGGAACTGTCCTAACCGTGTAACTGACGTCGAGGACGTCGCCCGCTCTTACGTCCTCCAGTAGTAGGACTGCAGTCCACGAGCCGTCTAATACAAGATTTTCCATCTGGGTCTCACGCCGGAAAAACCGGAGGCGCGCGATATCGGCATGTTCTATTTCCTGAGCGGCTCGTCTGATGACGATGGAATGGAGAAAAACCCTTTGTGTAGAGGGGTCGAAGTTGAGTCGCCACTGCGATGCTTGCTGGACCGCTTGCAGGGAATCGAGTCGGCGAACGACCCTCTGATATACGGCGTGCTCCACAGCATTGTGCTGCTGATCCAGCAGGATGATGTTGTATGAGGACGAATCGTCATCAAGCGATCGAATATGCACCCAGGCGTCAACCGCTCCGAGAGCGACCAGCCCGCGCACACTTTCGGAACCCTCATCTGGCGGAGAGATGGCTGGGAGATCGAACTGGGATGCGCTTTCCATGGGAAAGTCCTCCTTATACATTGGCCATCGCCGCCTATCCAGCGGCGGAATAGAAATCGTGCGAAAAAATAGCTACAAAATAGCGACTCAAACCACCCTACTCTGTTGGCCGCGGGCCTCCGAAGCCAAAGGTTTTGAGTTCGCCCCCCCCCGCCGGATGCACGCTCCTCAAAAATGAAACTCGCCAGCTTCGAAGCCATCGTCCGCGCCCTCAACGGCGCGCAGGTACGCTTCATCGTCGTCGGCGGCATTGCAGTCATCGCCCATGGCTATGGACGAGTCACGAGGGATATTGACCTCGTCATCCAATTACAGCCGGACGCGATCAACCGGGCGTTCAAAGCCCTCGAAACTCTTGGATATTACCCGCGGGTGCCCATCTCTGCCGCTCAATTTGCCGACGCCAGCCTCCGTGCGCAATGGATTCGCGAGAAAGGCATGAAAGTGCTCAACTTCCGTAGCGACGCGCATCGCGAGACTCCCGTTGACCTCTTCATCACGGAGCCATTCGATTTCGAGGAAGAGTATCGCGCCGCCCTCATTCAGGAATCAGCCGCCGGCCTCCCCGTCAGAATCCTCCGGCTCGACTCGCTCCTGCGGATGAAGGCGGCGGCCGGCCGCGGGCAGGACCTTGCGGATATTGACGAACTCAACCTTTTGAACGAAAGAAAGAGCAGCTATGACCGCCCAGGAGGAGTCTGAAATCGACTGGAGCCTCACCACCTGGAAGGGCAGCCGCCTCCAGCAGCACCGCGAATTCCTCGCCCTCCCCTTCCGGCGCAAACTGGAAGTTATCGAGGAACTCGATGATCTTGGCCGTCGTTTTCAGGAATGGCGCAAATCGCGTGGTCTGCCCTGTATCGATCCCGCAACGGGCGAACTGGAAGAATCAGTGAAATGCGTCTGAAATCCAGTGAGTCTCATCGACCGGTTTCTCATCCCTCTCATCTTTCTGAATGAGAGTGCCGGCATCTCGCGTCGAGTTTCGTCGCTCAGGTGTGCGGTGGCTTCGCCGATGATTTCGATTCGCCGGACCACAGCATCCTGTTTTTGAGGATCGGCCTGGAAATCCGCCTCGGACGTGTCCTTCACATAGGCCGCAATGAGGCGCGACGCCGTCAGGATGTCGCGCAACCGCCCGATTTGATCAGCCTCCATACACGCAGACCGCGGTGGACAAGATATGCTCGCGAGCAAAACGGTTCGGCGATTTCTCGATAGAGGGACGCAGCACGAAATCCACGGGGCGGCCCACGAGTTCCTCGGCCTCGCCAGCCATCTCTAGAAGCTCAGCCGTTGACAAAGGTGATGACTCGTCGAGCGTCACCAGCAAATCCACATCACTGCTGGGTCCCATCTCCCCGCGCCCCGCAGACCCGAACACGTCCAGGCGGCGGATACGATGCTTTTCGCAAAACGGACGCAACCGCCCTTGCAGTTCAGCCAGGGAAACCATGGGGTGATTTATCTGCATGGCCCGAGGCTAACTGGAAAATGCGGGTCCAGCAAGCCGACGCTGGGAGAGGCAGTCACGAATTCTTGGCGTCCTTTTGCCACGAACGCGCATTTTCACAGAGACGCTCTCCGGTATCTTCCCCCATCCGCGTCCGTCCGTGGTTCAATTCACCATTCTGTAACCCAACCCCCCCAGCGCATTATTCCAAAGGACTTCAGCCACGGGCGAAGCCGGCAATATATTAGCAAATATCGCGAAACCCTCCCCCTTTTCAGCCCGCCAATCCGATCACGAGCCCGAACCCCTCCTTCCTCCGCGGCATCATCTTCCCTTGGGCGCCGTCCCGATGAAGGCCAATTTTTGAGAAGTTTATGGCATAGGAAGTCCGCGAATTTCTGTCGCCATCGTTACGAATCTGTAAGCTATCCCACGCAGGGCGACTGTTGACACCCTCTCTCTCGCTGGTACTATCGCGCCGATTTTAAGAACCCAAAGAATGAGATTCCCACTGGCACTTACAGCGAAAATTGCGGCCTACATCCTCAAGCATAAGATCCGTGGCACCAAGAAGTTCGCCACGGTCCTTCAGCTTGAGCCGCTCCATACTTGCAACCTTACCTGCACCGGCTGCGGCCGCATCCGCGAGTATTCCACCTCCATCAAGGACCTCATGCCCCTTGAGGATTGCCTCGGCGCCGCCCAGGAGTGCGACGCCCCCATGATCTCCATCTGCGGCGGCGAGCCCCTCATTTATCCCCAGATCGAAGCCCTGGTACGGGGCGTCCTCGATCAGGGCCGCATCGTCTACATCTGCACCAACGCCATGTTCATGCGCAAAAAAATGCGCGAGTACCTGGCCGCCGAGCGCCTCCGCCGTCCCGCCGCCGTCGATGAAAAAGTGCAGGTCCTTCTTTCCGAGGAACTTATCACCCAGCGCGACGCTGAGGAAATCCGCAAGGGCCCCAAGGACGCCTCCAAGCCCGTCATCTCCCCCTCTCCCTGGATGTACTGGAACGTCCACCTCGACGGCCTCGAGCGCACCCACGACCTCATCGTCGAGCGCGAGGGCGTCTTCAAGGAGTGCATCCTCGCCATCCGCATGGCCAAGATCCTCGATTACCAGGTGGCCACCAACACCACCGTCTATAAGGAGACCGACATGGCCGAGATCGAGCAGATGTTCTCCTTTCTCTCCTCCCTGGGGGTCGATGGGCACACCATCTCTCCCGGTTACGAATACGATGCCGCCAAGAAGGACATGGTCTCCCGCCTCAATCTCCAGCCCGAG
>Ga0182030_10011530_pt1 | contig 17825 bp, 24 predicted proteins | sample 812S3MmetaG_FD_121299 | JGI IMG/M metagenome (GOLD analysis project Ga0182030, IMG submission 121299) | Permafrost microbial communities from Stordalen Mire, Sweden - 812S3M metaG (Illumina Assembly) | ecosystem: Environmental > Terrestrial > Soil > Wetlands > Permafrost | place: Sweden...
CTAAGGAAAGGGTGCGTTTTCTTCAGCCCAGGCTCATTCCACTTGGCCAGAAAACACGCTAAGCCTCTGATCTGGCGACCAAAGCGGACGTGGCGGAACTGGTAGACGCAAGGGACTTAAAATGCCTTGCGAGCATTGATCCGGTTAGCGTTTTTTGGAAAACGCACGCGGATATCACGACCGAAAACTATAGAACAAATCAAGTTTTGGAAAACGGCCCAACGCAATCGCGATCCACGCGACTGCGCGCCGACGCATGCCCGCCTCACACCAACCAATGCCCAGACAGCACGTCGATCGCACGTCGCGATCATTACCGCCCATTGCATCCTTTGGCACAGGATCGCAAGCGGACACCATGACGAGACTTGAAATGAAGACACCTACAGAAATGCAGAAAGCGTTCGATCTAGCCGAACACGCGCTGATCCTTGCGATCCAGGCGACAGACAACGCGCTCGGCGAAGCGATCGAGCACGGCTGCTGTGCCACAGAGTATCCCGATTTCGTCACTGCCGTGATGGAATTCGCTGGCCGGATCTATGTCTCAAAACAAGAACGGTATCACTGACAGTTTTTTTGAATCCAACCCAACCAGTAGGCCGCTTGTCCGTCCACAAGCAAAAAGCCCGTTCGACCATCCCTGCAAGGACAACGGTCGGACGGGCTTCAAGCAGAAAGCTAAAACTGTGTCTCAAGAAGTAACCTATATAGACCACCAGATTCGCCGACGCAAGAGTCTTGCGTTCTGGTTCCTATCGATCTTCGCCATCGAATTCGCAGCGGTCGCGCTGCAGGTGGTGTGGCGATGAACGGGCCATTTCAACTAACCCCCGACCGCGAAGCTCTCGCAGCATTTAGCGCTGCGGTCTTTAAGAACGCCGATCCCGCAGGCTTTGTGTCGCTTCGCGGATTCAGGGACAACGGAAAGAAGAACGAACCGGCGATTATCATCGGGCCAATTACGATCGGCGACCCCCAATATCTTGACGTTGTTTTTGAGCGAGCCCAGCAGGCGGCAACATGGCCCGAACCGGTTGTTTTCTGTCCGCCGGTCACGACCTTTATTTCCGGTAAGGACGCAAAGGTCGACAGCATCCACGAAGGGGTGACTATCAGTGTGGACTTCGATGAGTCCCCCGTGGCGGGGCGTAGCATGCTGGAGTCTATCCTTGGCAAGCCGACGATAGTCGTTGCCTCCGGGGGTGAGTGGCCCAACCCGGAGACCGGTGAAGTCGAGCGCAAATGTCATGTGCATTGGCGAATTAAGGTTCCGACGAAAACGCCGGCTGAGCATCTATTGTTAAGGGAGGCGCGCAAACTAGCGATTGACCTGGTCGGCGCCGATCCTAGTTCCAAGCCCCTCGTTCACCCGCTCCGCTGGCCTGGTTCGTGGCATCGCAAGGGCCAACCGAAGCTCGCCGAGATCATCGAAAGCAACGACGTCGAAATTGATCTTCAGGAAGCTCTAGCGATTCTCCGCGAAGTATCGGGCAGAAGTGAAACATCTTCGACGCGACCCTCTGGCGGCATTATGGCGACGCTCCGCCAACCACTTGCAGACAATCCGGAGCACGTTGCCTTGGCGTTGCGTGAGATCCCAAACAATGACGTCAGTCGGAAAGACTGGAACCAGATGGGAATGGCCATATGGGGAGCAACTGGCGGATCTGATATCGGTCTGAAGGCTTTTGAGGAATGGTCGGCCAAGGCGCCAACCAAGTCTAAAGGCCCCGGAGCTTCGCGGATTAGATGGGAACACTTTGCAAAGTCTCCACCGAACAAAATCGGCTACGGGACTCTCGTTTACCTCGCGCGTCAGAATAAACCGGGGTGGACGGCGGACGGAGTAGTCGCCGCCGGCGATCCAGACTGGCGCGAACGCAAGGTCAACGGCAAACCGGTGGCGTCAATGCACAACGCGCGGCTCGCCATCAGCTCTCTAGGCGTCGTATGCAGCAAGGACTTGTTTCACAACAGGATGCTGTTCGGATATTCCGATGATGGCGCGCGGCATGTCATGACGGATATTCTCGGCAACGAGGTGAACGACGACGGCATTCTCGCTCTACGCCGAATACTGTCCGACCGTTTTGGCTTCGACCTTACTGCGCAGCACACCAGGGACGCTGTCGTGTCGCTGGCGCTGGACCATTGCTTCAATCCGGTGTTCGACCTTATCGATGAGGCAGAAGCTAATTGGGATGGTGTCGAGCGACTCGATCGTATGGCCGTCGATTATTTCAACGGCAAGGATACGAAGATCAACCGAGCCTTCATCCGCAAGACCATGATCGGGCTGATCGCACGCGCCAGAACGCCAGGCTGTAAATTCGACACTATCATGGTTCTCGAGTCCAAGGAGGGCTTCAATAAATCGACAGCCTGGCGCGTTCTGGCTGGCGACGAGAATTTCTCCGATGAGAGCATAATCGGAAAAGAGTCTAAGGAGGTTCAGGAACAGCTCGCTGATGTATGGATACACGAAAGCGCAGACCTGGCCGGCATGAGGAAGGCCGACGTTGAAACGGTCAAGGCATATGCCAGCCGTCAGGAGGACCGGGCCAGGCCCGCGTTCGGGCATTTCCTGAGGAGGCAGCCGCGGCATTCGATCGAGGTCGGGACCACCAATTCCAAAGAGTACCTACAGTCCCAGACCGGCAACCGGAGGTTCTGGCCGTTGGAGGTCTTGAGCGCGATCGACATCGAGAAGCTCAAGCGAGACCGGCTGCAGTTGATCGGCGAGGCGGCGAGATACCAGAAGGCCGGTGAAAGCGTCGTCCTTGACGAAGCACTGTGGCCCGACGCGGCTATCGAGCAAGAAGAGCGGCGCACCAAGGACCCTTGGGAAGACCTTCTCGCATACATACCGATCCACAGAAGGGAGGAGCACTTTCACGACGGGAAGATGGTGGAGAGGACGATCCAGTTAATACACTTCTCCGACTACGATGGGACAGAGATGGTGGCCGCCGGCGACCTGCTGGAGCATGTGTTGAAGATTCCTTTCGAGCGACACAGCACAGCAAACGCTATGCGGGTTTCGAACGTCATGAAGCAGGTTGGATGGTTGCGTCACGGCAATGGGCTGGTCTCCATAAACGGACGACGGGTAAAGGGATACTACAGACCCGAGAGGAAGGACTCCAAGGCCAAGCTGTTCGCGATGGTCCCCCTCCAGAAAGGTGATGAGGAGGCGGCCTGACCTATGCGGTTTTTGCAGGGCTTGGTAAACATTAACAAAAGGTTAGAGAACGACCGGACGACCTTGTCGACCTAAAAACGGAATCCCATAGGTTGGGAATCGTGTTTAATGTATACCATGTATCTGGTATACCACCAATTCCTCTGGGGGTTGCCAGATACATAACAAGGTCGTTCAGGTCGTTCCTCTCCTACTCTAGCAGTGACTTTTTGAATTAAGGCAAGGTCGGCCACTAAAGCAGCTAGGTCGGCCGGTCGACCACTACTAGGCCACTCGAGGCAGACTGTTGCAACAAGGCAACACTAGCGCAGACGCATAGCTAAACACATCTGGCGGGGCCCTTGGAGCTGGTTTGAGTCGCCTTGTGTCGTGAACAAACGAAAACACACACGCAACAAAATTACTTTAACGAAAACACACACGCAACAAAATTACTTTAAGCTTAAAGCAATTAGCCACCGCCTCGACCCGGTGCCGGACGTCCATCGCGGAACTGGTCCGCCATGGCAGGCATTGCCAGATTGGGTCGACGTCTTGCCGAACCACTTGGCGCCTGCCCGGCTTTCTTTCAAAAAGTACACTATTTGAAAGATTTCAGTTGACCTTGTGCCATCGCGTCTTTTACATTCCGAAAGTCAGACTTTCAAAAGTAGGAGATGGCGATGCGTTACGGGTATGCGAGGGTTTCATCCAACAGTCAGGACTATGCGGCGCAGGTCGACGCCCTGAAGGCCGCCGGCTGCGAACGGATCTTCAGCGAGAAGGCATCGGGCAAGTCGACAAGCGGCCGCAAGGAGTTCGAGAAGCTCATGAAGGCGCTGTTGCCCGGCGATGCCGTCGTGGTGACGAAGCTGGACCGTCTGGCTCGGTCTAGCCGTGACCTGCACAACGTCCTGCATGAGCTTCAGGAGCGATCCTGCGGCTTCGTATCGCTTGGCGAGACATGGTGCGACACGACCACCGACGTCGGCAGGCTGGTGATGACGATCATGGGCGGCATCGCTGAGTTCGAGCGTAGTCTGATCCGATCCCGCTGCGACGACGGCATCGCGCGCGCCAAGGCCAAGGGAACGAAGTTCGGCCGGCCCACGGCACTAGACGCCAGCCAGAAGCGAAAGATCGCCGATCGCTACGCCGCGGGCGAGACCATGGCCATGCTGGCCCGCGACTACGAAGTCGGCGAGGCCACGATCTTCCGGGCACTGAAGGCGGCCTGATCAGCGTCGACTTCTGCATATAACATTTGCATAAGAATTCGCCTGCAACATCAAGGCCCAATCCATTATGCAAATGTCGAAACATTTGCATAAACGGGGCAGGGACAGGACCGTGTAGCGAGGCCACAGGAGCGTGCTGGTTGCTTGGGTGGGGCTGTGACACCAGCCGATCGATTGACGCATGGGCAAGCTCGCCCAACCGGCTAGCGGTCGGTTCTACAGGCGGTCGGTCGATCCATTCCGATTGAAAACGGCTAAGGCCCAAAAGTCCCTTTTGCGCGGCCGGCATCTGAGCTCGAGAATTCCTGGCTCAAGATTTCCGGTGGCACCAAAACCCGACACGATCCCAATTTTTTTTGGAATCAACAAAATCGACCCTTGACTCATCCACCCCATATCGACTACCAATGCGACATTGACCGAACCTCTACCGGATCTACACGGCAGGGGTGTTTTGCATGTTAAATAGGCAACATTGCACAGAACATAGGCACCTGCCCTGAAACGGCCATAATGTTTCCCAACGATATCAATGGGAGGCACTTGGCACGGTTCTTGCTTCTTATTTATTGGAGGAGAAAGAGGTTTTTTTTGATCCTCTTCCAACATACCCGCACAGTAAAACTGAACCTAACCCCGATCAACGGGGCCATACTCATGAGCAACACCGTGTCAAACCCAACGAAAGAACGCACTGAAGATCCCGAATTTATCAAGGGGCCCGATATCGGCCGGGAGGCCATCCGAGAGACCGCCAAAGAGCTCAAGACCGAAGCAGCGCGGGAGGTCGAGGCCGAAGACCTCAAGGACGAGGCACTCAAAGACCGCATCAAGGACGTCGAACGTGCGGCCCGCATCGAACAGCTCGAGGCCGGCGACGACCTTGTCGAGGAGAACCGTCCCGCCCTCAAGAAGGGAGCCCTTGCCGACGGCAACTGGCATTCTGTCAAGGACGAGAAGATCAAGCCGGCGAAGGTCGAGAAGACCTGGTACACCAAGCCCGCGCGCGCACAGCGGCGTGAGCTGCAGAAGAAGCTCGGCTCATACGCCCCAGAGCATGACGACCCGATCAGCCAAAGGCTTCGCCCAAAGGGCATTTCGAACGGGTCACTCTTCGATATGCACCCATTGTCGAGGATCCGGATCCGAGACGTCGTTGCCACCGCCACGATCAAGGAAGCAAAGCCGGCCCCTCTGCCGATCAAGCCGGTCCATCCCGGCGCCGCGGAGGAGCCCATCCCCGGCCGTTGCTGGGAGTGTTACACGCCACTCCGCAAACGCGATCGTAAGGGAACCAAGTTCTGCACGAACACCAAGGGCGAATGCAGAAACACCTACACCGCCCGTGCTGCTGACCGAGCCGAACAAGAAGAGGTCTGGAAGGCTTGGGAAGACCGCCAGCACGAGAAGCGGATGTTCAGCATCCATTGCCGCGCGGCCGACGCCCTCTACTACAGCGCCCTCCGGTGCGGTCTAGACGTTACATTCACGGCCGACGAAGACGGGGTTCTTGCTGTTCATGCCAGGCCGCTGCCGCCGATCGTACCTCAATCATCCAACGCTCAAATTTTGGTGCATCTGAATGACGAAGGAGGCGCCATCCATGCCTTCCAACTCGGAGTCCAGCGCATCTACGGCTCAAATTACCATGAGGTCGAGGTCGTCGCCACCGCCACCGCCGCCGGTACGCTCTTCACGTTCAAGCTACCCTGCCGGCCTGAAGGCACCGCCAATTACATCACGCTCGGTTTCGAGGGTGATCCGGGTGAGGAATGGAGATCGAAACCCGACCCAGATACGAGCGGGCGGACCTCGTCATTGCCGACGCGCGAACCGGCTCCTACTCCGATGAGTGCCATGTATGCCGCTCGGAACGGTCGGACTGCCGAGTACCTTGCGAAACGGGACCTCGCGGCCTAGCCCAAAAAACGCGAAAACAGCCAACTTGTTCAACAGTACCAGCGTTTTTTGAATCGATGTTGTAGTCGCTGCGTAAGGGTGTAGGGAGCGCAAACAGCGCCTCGACCCGACAGACCCCTAACCCCACCACCCACACAGTTTAACCCGACGCCCCGGCAATCCGCTGGGCGATCTCCTATGGAGCTAACATGACTGCAACAATTGAAGTGCCGATCAACTTGGAGTCGCTGTCGGCTGCGATCTACGCCCGAGTCGAAGCCTTGACCGTAGATTCCCCGACCGACGACCTGTGGGCCATCATTGGCCTGGTCGGGAAGCTCGAAACGGCGCTCGACCGGCTTGCGCGTGCGTACAGGCTGGATTCGATCTCGACCGTCGCGGCGGTCTAAATGTGTGCCAGACCCACACCGGATAGCGCCGGTTCGGTGCCTAATACGAAACGGAAGCGCCGGCGATCAGGGCCTGATGGCAGGACGAGTTCCGCGCGCCGGCTCAAGGCTCTGGTCGCGGCCTACAGCGAAGGTCTAGGCGAACTCGGCCCCGTCGATCGGGCCTTGGTGTCGACCGCGGCGGCTTTGACTTTCAAAATGGAGCTGCTCGAGGCCGACCTGGTGGCCGGGAAACCGGTGAAAACGGACGACCTTATCCGGCTGGCCTCGACCTCAAGGCGCGCATTGGCGGCAGTCAGCGCCAAGGCAGTCGATAGCAAGCCGGCCGCCATGACGTTGGCCGACTACATGGCCAATAAGGCCGCCGCCGCACAGTCCGACGATGAAGAGGACTGATCATAGCGATGGCATCAAAGAGAAAGCCCAAACCGACCACCGCCGTCGAACCGGCACCGGTCATGAACATCATCACGGCCCTCGACGACCCCGATCTGTTCGGCCGGTTCTTTCCTGGCGACAGTTGGTCGGGCTGGCATACCGTCTTAAAGGCCGCCTTCGCGCTGCCGATGGACGATAGCGAGACAGCCTTCTTCCAGTCCGTGGCGGGCAACCGCCTGGCGCCGGAACAAGTCGTTCGCGAGCTGTGGCTGATCGCAGGCCGACGTGCCGGCAAGGACTCAATCGCCTCCGCAGTCGCCGCCTTCGCTGCGGCGACATTCAATCAACAGAACAAGCTTCGACCAGGCGAGCGCGCTGTCGTGATGTGCCTGGCCGTCGACCGGGACCAGGCAAGGGTGATCCTGAATTACATCAGATCCTATTTCACCGACATCCCGCTGCTGGCGGGTATGCTGACCAGAGAGACTGCAGTCGGTTTCGAGCTCAACAACGGGATCGATATCGCGATCCTAACCAACAATTTCAGGTCCGTCCGCGGCCGCGCCGTTCTCTTGGCCGTATTCGATGAGCTCGCTTACTGGCGTGACGAGTCGAGCAGTGCCCCCGACGAGGAGCTCTACAAGGCGATCGTGCCGGCGCTGGCCAGTATCCCTGGTTCAATGATCATCGGGATATCGAGCCCATACCGGAAAAGCGGACTGCTCTACAAGAAGTATAAGAAGCACTTTGGCCAGAATGATGATGTCTTGGTCATCCAGGCCCCGACCCGAACGCTGAATCCCCTGATCAGCCAGGACCTGATCGACCGTGAGCTCGCCGACGATCCTGCCGGCGCCGATGCCGAATGGATGGCAAACTTCAGGAACGACATCGGCGGCTGGCTGGACATCTCTCTAATCGACGCCGCGGTCGACTACGGAATCACGGTCCGGCCGCCCGTATCCTCGTTTCACAAATACACAGCAGCAGCGGATCCGTCGGGCGGGAGCGGCAAGGATTCATTCACCGCTGCGATCAGCCATAACGAAAAAGGCATGGCCGTCCTTGACTGCCTGATCGAGATCAAACCTCCGTTCAACCCGATCGAAGCCGTCGACCAGGTCGCGGCGATGTTGAGAGCGTATGAGCTGAAAGAGATCACCGGCGACGCCTATGCAGCAAGCTGGGTGGTGTCAGCGTTTGCGAGCTGCGGCATTACCTACCGGCACAGTGAACGAAACCGATCCGAGATCTATCGGGACGCAATGCCGTTGTTCACGTCCGGTCGCGCGCGGATCCTCGATATCCAGAAGCTGATCAGTCAGTTCGGATCATTGGAGAGGAAGACCTCTTCGATGGGCAGGGACAAGATCGACCATGGTCCAAACGGCCATGACGATCTCTGCAATAGCGCAGCGTTGTCGATGGTGCTCGCGACGACTGACTCGAAGCGGTCGGTTCTCTTCTTCGCATAATCCACCTCGCACAGCCAATAACGGCACGCGAGAATCCCTCCAACAGAAAGTCAAAACAACATGACTGAAATCGACAAACGAATTCCCGCAGCCGTGACCCACCCGATCTATCGACATTCAGGCACCATGGTGCCGGTTCCTCAAGGCAAATCGGACGGCAACGCTGGCGGCAAGCTGCCCGTAGAATCTTATACGGCGCCGGTCGTCGTTAAGAGAACCAAGTGATGACGTTACATTCCGACATCGCTGCCCTCGCGCCAACAGTGACAGCGAAAACGGTCTTCGCTGCGAAGGGCATAAACCTGGCCGGCTCGCTTGCGTCTATTCAACAAGACGTTGTCGAGCTTCAGGCGAAGATAAAGCAAATCGTCGCCCTCCATCCAAACGACTCCGTTCTATCTGCAACCGTCAATGCAGGCGGATCCGGCGGCACCAACGGGCAGGTGACGACCATCACCGGCACAACGGGCACCGGAACTAAGTTTCAGGCGAAGGGCGTGATCAGCGGTGGGGCTCTGACAGCCATCACCTCGATTACCAATGCAGGCAGTTACACGACCGATCCCACCAGCCTCACAGCCGAGCCGATCGTCGGCGGTGGCCTGAGTTCAGCCACGGTAGGCCTCACGATGTCGGGTGATCTGGCCGTTCTGACGTCGCTTTCTGCTCTCCTTGCGGAACTCGCCTGATGATTGTTCTGAAAATCCGCGCGGTGAAAGAAGACCCCAGCGATCCGGAAATGGATTGTATGGACTGCTACGAAAAAACGGACCTGGCCGCGTTGGCCAGAGCTGCAGTTGCTAAAATTCTATCCAAACAAACCACCCAACCAAAGAAAGAGAAGTAAGCAATGTCTTATGCAAATTACACTGGAGTCACGGGCCCAGGTTTTGACGGCCCTGCAAAGGTCACCAAGCGTTTTGTTAGCGGCGTGAATGCAAATGACAACACTCAAGCGATCGTAAAAACTTTGCATCGGCTCGGCCTCGTTTCCCACGAGCTCGAGGCTCCGCTTGTTCAACTCGCCGCGGCAGGCAAGCCGCTCGCACAGTATTTCCAGGTCAGCCTTTACGACCTCGACCAGGCCCTCAAGGATGTCGCTGCGGAACCTGTTGACCGACTCGGATTCAAGGCTTCACTTCGTAATGCTGGATTGCTCAAGCAGTAAATCCAACCAGAGATTTCGTTTCAGGTTGAAACGAAAAAGCCAGCTTGCCCTCAACAAAACTGGGCGCGGTCAAGTTAAACTGCACATGCATATCGAGATCCACCGACAGTCAATTTCCGACATTGGTGTTTCTAGATCCAGCGTTCGTGCTCCGGATGGCGTGAGGATAATTTCCGCGCCTCCGGTTTTCTTTTCCAATTCGCGACGGTTAGGGCTGAGGGGTTTCTTGGATGTTCCCTCGAGGCTCTGATCCATGGCGCGATAGATCGGGCGGGGTTTTGATCATGCAGGATCCCGCCCGATCATTTTCAAACAATCCAATCGATCCAACTAAAGGTTACGACAAATGGAAAGTTACAAGATCGGCGTTTCGATCGCGCTCGCCAACGGCGTATCAGGCGTTCTCGCGACCATCGCAAAGGATATGCTCCACCTCAAGGGCCCGATCGGTCAGATCGAAAAGCAGTTTGGTAACTGGGGTTCAAAGCTGGCCTCTGTTGCTGCCATCATGTCTGGCCCCTTGATCATCGGCGGCATGGTCAAGATCGCAGAACACGGCAAGGAACTGCTCAATCAGCAGGCCCAGATGCTAAACCTTGGCATCGAACAGAACGATATCCTCGAACTCACCTCGAACTATTACAACAACGTCGCCAGAGCGATTCCAACCTCGACCGCGTCGGAATATCTGAAGACCATTAAGGAACTACGCGCTGTCACCGGTGGCGATGCGGCCGGCATGGCTGAGGTCCAGCGGTTGGCGCCAAAGGCCATGAAGGTTGATGCGCTGCTATCGAATACCTTTGGCACGACGATGAGCGGCGAATACTACAAGCTGCTGCGGTCGGAGGAAATGAAAGGCATCGCCACTGACGAGACCAAGCGCGAGGCGTTCACTGACGCCGCGTTCTCATACATCACCGCGTTTGGTGGCAAGCTGAAGGCAAGTGACTACCAGACTCTAGCCAGACGTGGCGGTTCTGCCTTCATCAACATGAAGCCTGAAGCCATGGGGCCGATGTCGGTTCTTACGGCCGACCTTGGTGGCGATGCGACCGGCACCTCCATGATGACGTTCCAACAGTTGATTAACGGCGCGACGACGATGTCCAAGCAGCAAGGTGAGGCTTGGAAGAAGATCGGCCTTATCAATATGGACAAGGTCACGCCGACTGGGTTCGGTGGATCTCGCATGCAACTTGGCCTCGGTGCCATCGCTGGGAGTCAAGAGCATAACGGAGACATTCCGGGATACATCAAGGATGTTCTTTACCCTGCGATCGTAAAGGCGGCCAACAACGATCCGGCCGCGATCGAGGAGATCATCGGCAAGATCGCTCCGAATCGAAACGCCAACAAGATGATCCACATGTTCGGTCAGTCCGGATTCCAGGATCAGATTGCGAAAGATCTAGGCCTGGCCGGCCAGACCTTGGGCATCGATCCTGCCTATCAGAACCTCATCTCCAAAAACCCGGTGGGTGTGGAGCTGGCGTACGAGCAGCAAAAGAAGGCGATGCTGGAGGCCATTGGCGCACCGTTAATGCAGGCTGCGCTTCCGGTGATGAAGGCCATCACCTCGGTGTTTAGTTCGATCGGTCAACTTGCCAACGCGCATCCAGAAGCAATTCAGGTCATCGCCGCGGGCATTGCGGGACTGGCTGTCGCCCTGACCGGAATTGGCATTGTAGCGCTGGCGGGATTGGCCGGTGTTGCCACGGTGGCCGGCGGTGTAGCTCTTGCAATCACAGCAATCGCCGGATCGGTGACCGCCCTTGTCGCCATCAATTGGGACTCGATCACCTCAATGTTCAACGGTATCGGCAGCGCGATCTCAAGCTTCATCGCTTACCTTGCCAAAATCTACGGCCAGATCGGTGGGTTGTTCAGCGGAGGAAGCTCGAAGGGGCCGGCAACATCGACAGACGACTACGGGCGAATTATCCCGCAGAGCTTCCATCCTGGGAACAGCCAGCCCAAGCCGACGCCGATATCGCTGTCGCTAAATGTCGACGGCCGCACGCTAGGCCAGGCCGTCTCGGAATCCTTGAGCGAGCTCATGCTATTTCCAACCGGTGCGCCGGCCGCGAACGGCTGGAGTACTTGGGAGGATGGGCACAGCCAGCGCGTCAGCACTTGATTCCAAACATCCAACCAAAACGGAAACCAAAATGAATCTACTGAAATCAAAAGCACGCAGGCGTGAGGCCGCCGTCGGATCTACCATGACCGAAATGCTGCTTGCCAATTGTGTGACTGGAAGTCCCATATCGAAGGAAACTTTCGCTCATTACTTCGGCCTGGCCTGCGAGCAGCATAAATTCACACCCGACGCTAAATCGTGCGGTCGGATCCTTGGAAGCGTCGAGAAGGAAATTTCCAAGCTTAACCGTTCATCCGGTCGGCTGATCAAGCAACTCAACAAATCTGCCGAGCAGCTCGAGGCGAGCCGATGAATCTCCTTCGCCTCCGCATTTTAACAACGGTGTTCAATACGACAGCGAGATTGGCTTACAATCATCCCAAGGCACTGGTGATGACATTGCTGACCGGCATAATGTCGCTTGCCAGCCTCGCCATCCTCGGAGCTGTCGCCCTGATCTCTGACCCTGCAGCGTGGAAATTATATCTGTTCGCCGCGGCATGGCTGGCCGCGTTCGTTTGGATTGCTGGAAAGAAGCAATGAAGCTTCTAACACTGGAAGGCGCCGCCGCGCTGTTCGCAGGTCTCGCGGAGCTGGATCACGTCCATCACGAAGCCTTGGAGAAGGCGGCCATTGTCGTTGAGGAACAGGCCAAGGCGTTCATAGGCACCTACGACGCCAAGCCGACCTGGCAACCTCTTGCAGCCTCCACTCTCGAACGGAAGGGCGCCGACACACCGTTGCTCGAGACCGGAGAGTTACGAGACAGCATTCAGCATGTGGCTGACCATCACGAAGCGCACATCGGATCCAACAACGATAAAGCGGTCTGGCACGAGCTGGGGACATCCAAGATTCCTGCTCGACCATTCCTCGAGCCGGCCCTGAGAGAACATACAGAAAAGATCCTTGAGATCATTGGCCTTCACGTCGTCGGAAAATTATCGGGAACTGAGCGGTAACAAAAGGAAAAACAAATGAATAAAACAGATGGCGTCAGCATGGCCGGCCTGGCCGAGATCCTCGCCAAGCGTATCACAAGCATCAAGCAAATCCATGCCGAGCGCGGCGAGGATCCTTCGGCCGAGATCTCAAGACAGTTTTTAGTTGTATGCGACCGAACCAAGTTAAGGTCCGGCCACGTTACCACCTCCGACATGGAATATCTGGCCAGCGAGCTCGTGCCTCAAGCTATGGAAAGGCTTGCAGCATGAGTGCCCTCGAGCTCGAGATCTTCTATTCACAGCTTGATGATGCCATAAGCAGGAATGACGAAGAGGCCGGCAGAATGGCTCTTCGACGTTTTGCCAGAGCCCGATCCAAACAGGTCAAGCCACGGCCCAAGATGCCGACGCCCGACAAGAAGCGTGCCTCGCTCATGGAGCTTCGGCCTCGACACCTAGTGACTGCAGAGCACATCGCCAGGCGCAAACATTACGATCGGGCTTCCCAGCACGAATTCATGTGTACCAACTACAATCAAATCTTCGGAGGCGGGTTGCGGTCGAAAGCGAAAACCGTTTCCTCTGACGACTTGAGAATCTCCCTGATGATGTCTGGCCTGCTCGACATCGTTGAGGATATGAGGCTGGAAATGATTTCTCAAGGCCGGCCACCGAACAAACAATTCTAGCCGCGGTCGGACGTACACCGCAGCAGAATGATCGGGCGGCACGGATTTTGACTGACACACCAGAATCCGCGCTGCCCGACCCTTTCACAACGAGATAACGATGACCACCAACGAAATTGATGAAGTATTCAAACCCAAGCCAGAGCAAGTCCCTCCAACTGACGGATGGCGAGAGTATCAACGTGAGCAGCAAGCGATTCGATCTAACTATGAACGGTTGCGATCAGAACGGCTGGCAAGAGAAGCGGCAAAGGAAAACAAATGTTAAATCCACTCTATCCTCGAATCGTCAGCATCAACCGAATGAAGACTACCGGCGGCGCGACATCCGCGAACATCGGACTGGTCGGATATAGCGGTGCCGAGCAGTCGACCGACCCTAGCGATCTGCAGGGGGAAACCGTTTTATATTCCGGACTCGCCGCCTCGATTCAAGCGACCAGCACGGGACGTAAGGTTGACGGCGCGCTGCCTGCAGACGCAGTTGTGAAACCGAGCTGGTACATTTTCCTAGCTGCGAACATGTCGAGTCCTCCGATCAATGCAATCCGAGATCGTGACATCGTTTATGACGATCAGGGCTACCGCTACGAGGTCGGGCAGGCCGAATTCAACGTGACTGGCTGGAGGCTCGCCACCATCAGACTCGAAGCATAACATTCCCAACTCCCGAATTCAGGCGCCACAGTTGGCGCCATTTTTTTTGCGAATTTAAGTTCCATCCGGAACCTTAAAAGGACGATCATCATATGAAAACGACAATCACCACTGAAGAACGATCCGCTATATCCAGTGTTCATGCTGCCCTGCTGCCGATCATCAAGCTAACGACAAAGGAGTCGCCGATTTCTTTGTCCCTTATCCTGACACTTTTGTTAGTGGCCAAGCATGAGGGCAAGACCGTGCGGGAGTTGTCGGTTGCGTCGGACGCTCTGAGCCCCAGTGCCGTTTCCAGACTGCTTGCCGACTTGTCGCAAGTCAACAAAACGGGCGGCGTAGGACTCGGGTTGATAACGCAACGCCACGACGACTTTGATTCTCGTTATCTGCGCTCGTACTTGTCCGAGCGTGGAAGATCGCTGGTGCAGAAGATTGCCAGCGAAATGGATCGGCGGTCGGTGAAGGCGTGATTACTTACTGATCTAAAGTTTTTAATCGTCGGAATTGTAGCCGGCATTAAGAGACCATACTGCGGCTATGGCACCGGGCTCGGTATTCGTCAAAGTTGCAGCATCGAACGCTTCAAGCGCGACGGTCCTATATAGAAACCGCACCCCGATAGCGCGGACGACGGCCTCAAACAACCTATAATCCGGAGTACCTTCTCGTTTGGCAGTCAGGACCAACATCTTATCGAGTTGCTCTCGTGCCAAAACGCGCGCCGAATCCTGTAATTCCCGCATGCGTTCTTGATCGTCCTCTCTCTGTTTCTTCAAATAGTCAAGACGCTCCCTCTCCATGTCACTAAGTCGCGGGTAGACCGGCGGAGGTTTCCCCATAGGTGCCAGTGAATTGGCGGAATCACGCCAATGCACGACGGCATGGCAGAGTACTACCAAGCTCATAAACAGGTTCCACATTGGATCTGACACCGGGCCTTGGATAAAACGGCTCTGGTCGATTTCCGGTACACCTTTTAGGACGTCCATTCGTTCCCCTATTTCTTCGCCGGGACAGAGCACGATCCGTCCTCCTTCAAGCTTGTTAAGTCCCACTTAACACTTGATTTCATTAGGTTATCTGAAACAAAGACTTTTACAAGCCTTGATCATTTCGGGTCATTGGGCCGGTATGTGCGTGGGGCGATTCCCGCTCCTTGGCCGCCCCTTGGGCCGCCAACGCTGCAGCATTGGAGAACAAAATGAACGATCGAAAAATTTGGTCGACAAGATCAGATCCACCGGTCCCGGTCAGCAATCGCGAACTTGCCTCGGCCAGCTTCGAACCATGGATGCCGGAAGAGAATGGGGAGATCCTTCCCTCTGCCAGGATGATCGGGGACATCACAGTTACGTGCCGGCTCGCCCACGCAATCATGCTGAAGTCGCGCGACGAACTCACGGCCTTGCACATGGATGCCAGCGGCTACGAGGCTGTCGACGATCTTATTACAAGTCTCGTGAACACCGGCGAGCGTCTCAAGGAAATGGCCAGCATGGTCGAAGGGGCATACTGCAGGGTGATCGCATCGATGGCGGCGGCTTACGAACAGCTAAAGGCGGACCATCACGCGGCGTAAGAATCAGGGCCACTCGTTGATATGCAAAAGCCCCCATTTTGCATAAGCCCGCCGGCTCGATACCCCCGGCGGGTTTTTCTTGATCAGGTCTTGCGCGACTCAGGAATGATCATGTAGTGTCCGCCCGTATTCGTTTTCACAGGCATAGGACCCCTCCCCCAAGGTTTCGATCCATAGCCGCAGACTCCCCGCTGTACGAAGCGGATCTGCATGTCATTTTGTGAAACGGATTCTCCAAATGCCCAAATATCAAGATACCCCCTCTCGGGGGATGAAGACTCGTGATGCCGCAAAGTATCTCGGCGTTTCAGTTAACACCCTGCAAAAGCTGATCAAGCTAGGACATGTACCGCCGCCGGTGAAGTTCCCTGGCCTTGATCGGAATTTTCATGACCGGTTTGCGCTGGATGCGGCGATGAGCTCGCTGGCTGCGTGGGGCGGGTGATGGCTAGTACGTTGACCGTATGGCCGGCATCGCTTCAGCTGCATCACGCTGCCGCCTATTGTGACCTGAGTGTCGATACATTCAAGGCGGTCTGCCCCGTCAAGCCGATCCCATTCACCGAGTCTTCCAGGGGTCACCGATACCTGAGGACAAGGCTGGACGAGTGGCTTCTGTCGCTTGACCCGAATGTGCCACAATCCCCCGTTGCCCGTAGGCATATTGGGGACCGGACACATGGTCATGGTTAAGCTCGAGCGACTGAAGATCGCTAACGCGCGCGGCAAGTACTATGTGTACCGCCGCGCCACTGGTGAGAAGCTCATCAGCGGATTCGTCGGTACCAAGGCCGACCTTGAACGCGAAATGGCCTCACCGGAGTTTCTCGCGGCCTATAACAGACCGCGCAAGCGGGTGACACCCGCGAGCGAGTTCCCCGTCACCACGCTAGGCGGCCTCGTGCACTGGTTCACCAACGGAGACGTTGACCGCAAGGACGCCGGCGGCGCCGAGGGTGCCGACGCTGAGGACGGCTACCCCAAATGGAAGAAGCTCGCGCGAGCCACGCGACAGGATTACCTGGAGGCTTTCGAATATCTCCGACCTGAGTTCGACATCGCGCTAACCGATATCAACCAGTCAGATCTTTATGACCTGCGCGACAAATGCGCCAACCATAAGTGGCCTCGCTTTGCCGATCAGATGATCTCGGCACTTTCGTCAATGTTCAGCCAAGGCGTAAAGCGCGGGAACAGAACCGGCATGGTGCTCAATCCCTGCCGCGGGATGGACAAGGCGCACGCCTCCGATCCTAACTCAAATCGCGAGTGGTTTCCCGAGGAATGGCCGGCGGCATTCGACGCCGCTCCAATGGAAATTAAGATCGCGCTCATGCTCGCCCGATTCGGCGGCCTGCGCGGTCAAAGCCTGGTCGCGGTCGGCTGGAACCAGTACGTCCCGCACGATCTGACCGGCGCGTGTTTCAGGCTGGTGACCCGCAAGAACAAGCGCTCTCTCTTCCTGCCAGCGATGCAGGAGCTGCAAGCCTTCCTGAGCGGCCTCAACCGATCGTCGACCCTGATCGCTGTCCGCGACGATGGCACGCCGTGGCCGGGGGAGAAAGAGATGCAGACCCGTGTCAGTCATTACCTGCGAGGTCTGGAGCGCAACGGCCTGATCGGCGCCGGCACTACGCTGCACGGCCTTCGGGTCTCCTACGCAGCCTGGTGGAAGCGAACCGGCGGTGCCAGTAATTCCGAGGTGGCCGACCTGCTCGGTGATGAATCCGAGAGCATGGGTAAGCACTACACCAGACACGTCGATGCCGAGTCGAACGTCATCCGCGCTTTCAACCGGGTTAAGGACAAGACATGAACAGGTTTTGCAGCATTTTGGAAAACCGATCTTCCGTTTTGGAAAACATCGGTTGCTCCAGAGCGAAAAAGCGTTATGAAACAAGGAGGCGGACGTGGCGGAACTGGTAGACGCAAGGGACTTAAAATCCCTCGATGGCAACGTCGTGTGGGTTCGAGTCCCACCGCCCGCACCACTCCCGACAAGCGCAGCGAGGTCGGAATGCCCGACGAGAACGATGATCTTTTCGGCGAGGACGGGAA
>Ga0182030_10011532_pt1 | contig 17824 bp, 25 predicted proteins | sample 812S3MmetaG_FD_121299 | JGI IMG/M metagenome (GOLD analysis project Ga0182030, IMG submission 121299) | Permafrost microbial communities from Stordalen Mire, Sweden - 812S3M metaG (Illumina Assembly) | ecosystem: Environmental > Terrestrial > Soil > Wetlands > Permafrost | place: Sweden...
ACTACAATATTCGGAGAGCTTTAGGCTGACTGGAAGGAATAGCATTCTCGGAGATCAGCACGATATCGATCGTGCCAAGCACGGTGGTGTTGATGCCATGTCTTCCGACGATTTGAAGAAATTGAACAAGAACAAGAAGTTGATTAAGAAGCTCGCACGCAAGTACGATGCCTTTGTCGCTTCCGACACCTTGATCAAGCAGATTCCTCGTCTCTTGGGTCCCGGTCTTTCCAAGGGTATGCTATAATTTCCCACATCTGCTGGACTGTTCTGACAATAATCTAGCTGGTAAATTCCCTACTCCCGTCTCCCACAACGAAGATCTCAGCGCCAAGATCAACGAAGTCAAGTCTACTATCAAGTTCCAGTTGAAGAAGGTTTTGTGCATGGGTGTCGCTGTCGGAAACGTTGGCATGACTGAGGATCAATTGATCTCCAACATCATGTTGGCTATCAACTACCTTGTGTCCTTGTTGAAGAAGGGATGGCAAAACGTGGGCAGCTTGACAATCAAGGCTTCGATGTCTCCTCCCAAGCGTGTCTACTAGAGGGTGGAACATTGTTATGTGCTCTTTATTGAGATACTGGCATGATACTGGCAGATGGGTGCATACGTAGCTAGATAGGAATCCGAGATGCCTACCAAGGCACAACTCACTCGTAATGATTTCAAGTGATTGGTGGAGTGATTACACATGTAGTATTGCATAAACCAGTATATTCAAGGCTCTCGAAGGTAGTCCAGTTTTGTGCGAAAGATCATTATGATCACTTCCTGGTCTCACGAAATCCGATAACTGAGCAGACACTGAATATTTGACGCTTCCCAGCATGACGGTGACGGGGTAGTATCAATTGGATTGCAGCCCATCAATGGGCTTCACAGATTACAGCGCATATCAAGGAAGTCACTGGGAAAGTTCAAGATCGAGCGCACAACGAGTGCTCCCAATCCCTACATCGCACAACCAGAAAACCATCGAGCTCGAACTCTGACTATCGCCATTCCAACCTATCCTTTCCCCTCATAAACCCCAATATCCAAGTATATAAATGTAGCGAAAACCCCACAGTCAATCCCCTCTCAAACGCGACGAGATCGGCTGGTAGGAAAGAGTGTTCTCCTGGTATTCAATCGAGGGAGCCGGGAACGGAGGAAAACCCATTTTGTCACTAAAGTAACAGAATAACCCTCAGCAGCCACCGTAGTGGAGCACCCATGTAAATGTTATAAGTATTAATTATAACCTCTACTGATGATGAGGAGAGAAGGTTTGTGGGCGAGAGACGAGGTTTTTGTAGCAAAGAATTTTTTGAGGGGGGGCTAGCTGGATTGGGAGTGGTGTGCAAACTTTATGTTTTGTTTGGCTGTGTTGCGGCCTGAATTTTGAGGCTGTAAAAATGAGCGCATTATGAAAATCATCTCGAGGAAAAAGAAGAGCCAGATTTGCCATTGATAACAATGCTTCTTCTCTTGAGATGAACACGAAAGTCCGAGCGAGGATAGTTTCATATCATATTTATAAAGGGCTATGCTTTCAAAATCACGATGCACCTAACCTCAATCCCGAGACGGGAAAAAATAACCCGCAGTCTCTGGATTGGAGCTCCCTCAATCAGCCAATCTGCATCACGAGAATATCTCATCGGTACCCGTGATTTTCCCGACATATTTGATAAGATGCACAACACCGTTGAACAACTTGAACCTGATATAGAGTCCTGCAGTGCAGCTACCGGGGCCGTCTACTTGGAGCTCGCATGTCGCCACTCGTAGCACGAGTCACGGTAATTGCGAAGACTGAAGGGCATTGAGGCCAGTAGGGCTCTCATTTTCAGTTCATTATTCATCATAGTTGTCTAGTTCAAGACCATGAGTCGGGATGTGCCAATTCGATTGAGTAATCGACACATAACACCCGAATCCGTGCCGGGGCGTCATTATCTGATGGCCGCCGCGAAGTCGCGAAATGCAAAACCATAAATATGCGTCGTGACGCCCTCACCCATGTGCTGTGACGACCACATAACGCCCTTCCTTACCAATCTTCACTTTCGCTCTTGACATCGCATATTTTGGCATGGCTGCAGCGGGATATATATGCTGTACAATCCCTCCTTTAAGTTTTGGATGATTCATTTGCTGAATAATCTTGTCTTCTCACATACAATTTTGGCTTCATCTCAGTTGCTTCATTTTCATCGTTCAGGAGCAATATGGGGGCTGGAAGTCCTCGCTCTTTGGTCGCTACTCATGGCGATGGGCTTCAGAATCGCCACGCATTGGGCGGTGCGGACACTTCGACTTGCGACCACGAGATTTCACGCAATAGCTCAATCTTGAATCAAGTGAACGAAGCTGCTTTGGCCGCTGCATTTCAAGAATCAATTATCGCAAGCCCTCCCAAACTTCGACAGAAAGAAACGGAAACCCCAAGTCAAGATCCACCAGCGATTGAAGAATCCACTGAAGCTCGAATCGAACGGCTAGGAAGACAAAGACCCGAAGTATTTGACTCCATATGGTCGGAGATAGGCTTTGTGTTCTCAATATCCATGTCTCAGGTTCTTTCCGTGGGAATTCCCACCCTCGGACACTACGGTTTTTGCTGATCCCGCTAGGAATACTTCGTTTCGGGATTCACGGTTATTCTACCCACGCTTGCCGATGACTTGCACATCCCTTCCGCTTCGTCGACTTGGCCCGCAAGCGCTTTTTCCCTAACCGTTGCATGCTTCCTTCTCATCTTCGGGAGAATGGCCGATATGTATGGCGGCTATCCTGTATTTGTCGCAGGTTTTGTATGGCTTATGATATGGAGTCTCGTCGCGGGTTTCTCGACTAATGAAGTCATGCTTAATTTCTGCCGTGCTCTTCAAGGGCTTGGTCCTGGTGCTTTTCTTCCCGCGAGTGTTATGATTTTGGGCAGTATTTACCGACCCGGTCCCCGCAAGAACCTCGTCTTCAGCATTTATGGAGCCTGTGCTCCGATGGGATTTTTTGTAAGCTGTCCGAAGATGTTGAGAGTCTGGCGCTGACTTGCAAATTTAGATCGGCATCTTCTTTGCAGGCCTGACAGCCGAATACACAACTTGGGGATGGTATTTCTGGATTGGCACCATCCTGTCCGCCATAACGGCTGTCACTTCCTACCTATGCATCCCATCTGACATCGCTGAAAAGCGTAGATCCCCAACGAAAGTCAAGATGGACTGGCTCGGTGGAATTTTGATTGTCTGTGGTCTCATCCTCTTCACATTTGCTGTCATTGATTCTTCCCATGCTCCAGACAGGTGGAGAACACCTTATATATACATCCTTTTCATCGTCGGCTCCCTCTTGCTCCTCGCTTCCATATATGTCGAAGGCTGGGTCGCAACTCAACCCCTCCTACCACCATCACTCTTCCGCGTCCCTCGAATGCCCGCCCTCATCGTCGCCCTCTTCCTCACCTACGGCTCCCTAGGCATTTTCCTCCTCTACGCAACCTTCTACATGGAAAATATTATGGGCGCCAGTCCCCTCCAGGTCGTAGCATGGTACACCCCCATGGCTCTCGGCGGCTGCATAATCTCCACCTTCGGGGGCCTAGTCCTGCATCTCCTTCCCGGCACCATACTCATAACCCTCGCCGGCATATCATGGATCATCGCGCCGCTCCTGTTTGCCCTGGCCCCGCAAGGGGCCAATTACTGGGCGTACATCTTCCCGTCTATGATCGCTGCTACGGTTGGTATTGATATTACTTTTAATGTCGCTAATATATTCATCACTACTTCGCTGCCGAAATCCCAGCAAGGGTTGGCGGGGGCGGTCATTATGTTGTTGTTGCAGTTGGGTATTGCGGTTTTACTCGGGTTTGCGGATGTCGTGGACACGTATGTTAGGGCTGGGGGAGGGGAGACCTCGGAGAGAAGGGGATATAAGGCGGTTTTTTGGTTGGAGGTTGCGTGTGCGGCAACGAGTTTAGTGATTTTGGTTCTTTTTGTTAAGATTAAGAAGGCGGAGAGCGAACTGACGGTTGAGGAAAGAGAACAGTTGGAGAGAGGTACAAGTGTTCAAGCTGAGGAGAGAAAGGAAGACCCCATTGTATCTGGACCTCATGGGATACCTGCGCGTTGAGAGAGATAATTTGGGTACGCCTTTTGTTGCGGGAAGTCACTTAATCAATCATGCCTTACAACGGAGTTAGCAGAGGGATCATGATATTGGAGGCTGGGATAGAGAGAGGATTTTCGAGATTCTTTATATTATGCATGGTATACGTATCTTGTGCAGGCATAAACTGAATTTATATAGATACACAGTATTCGATAATAGGGCATAAAACCTCAATCCCGGGAGTTTTGGGATAACCTTGACGGGGCATTCCCATGGCATTTCTCCACAGATAATGGAACAATAAGGTCCGGTTCCTCGTCAGAGCGCAGCAATCTTCATTGTGTCGTATTGGCAGATACACTAGGCAAAATAGGTCGCTGAGAAAAGGAAGATGCCTGCCACTGGCCATCGTAGCTGACCTCAAGAATCACGTGACCATCAGACGGAAAGAAATCCTTGCCCTTGGGATTTCGGAGCGTAAACTTTGCCGACGGGACAGTCGTCACCCTCGAAAGCCCCATCCAGCATTCGAGTTCTCGCTCACGATGCTTCTTTTACTTCATTCCCGGACTCATTTAATATTCCGAAACGACTCTTCATCCCAAGTTCCTGAGAAAAGCTAGACCTCCAGAGCCTCAACCCGTGTGTACCTCGTCCCCACTTTTCTATACCTTGTTGGGCCATGGATTCCAGGGGTGGTGATCAAGGCAACATCGTCAACACGGAATCTGAGAAAAGAAACGCCAAGTTGCGAAGATCGTGTGAACTATGTCGTGCTTCGAAAGCGCGATGTTGCCCAAGTAGAGACGATATTCGGTGCCAAAAGTAATGCACCCACATTTCGTTCTGAGTGGTATGCATTAACATAACTTCAGATGCGTCAAAGAAGAGAAGGAATGCATATTTCTCGAGGCTAAACCACGTCCAAAACGGGCGAAGAACTCCAGAATGTAAGCGTTATCCAAGATTATATCACGTGACCTTGCTGATCCATTGAAGGCGCGTCGCAGAAATGGAGCAGAAGCTGGACAGCCTATATGCATTGCTTGCGTCTGGAGCTGAGGTCCCTAAAGAGACTATCAGTCTACCTGCGCTCACACAGGCAGAGCCACAACCCACATTCCCATTTGAGACCTTACAGCCTTACAACTCACCGCCTCCACTTCGCTGCGTCGCCCCGCATTTTCCTGTGTTCTCACTCCCGTATCTTGTATTTGACGATATCCAAGATGTGATCTCAAAAGGAATTGTTACTTTTGACCTAGCTGAGCGGTCACTTCAATTATTTCGCACTAAGGCCTGCAATTTCCCTTTTGTCGTTGTATCTGAGCAGACATCACTAGATTCTCTCCGTCGAGAGAGACCGTTTCTTCTACATTCAATCCTCACTTTCGGAGCCCAGTCTGATCTCAAACTCCAACGTGCACTAGAGCTAGAGCTTCGAGAGTCGTTGAGCAAGAAAGTTATTGTCAATGGCGAGAAGAGCATGGATTTGCTACAGGGGGTTCTGATTTACTTGGCCTGGTAATCACCCTTGGAATTTAAGCATTGTACGACGAAGGCTTACACCTACAGGTATCATTTCTATTACAATGCCGACCGACAAGCAGTGTACCAGCTCACGCAAGTAGCCGCTACTATGGCTGTAGATCTTGGCATCAATAAGCCAGCGCAGAGTGTGATAACTCCATGGAACTTCACAGTCTTCAATTCCACTCCGCGAGCGTTTAACAGTAGGAAGAATCCAGAAGAAATTGAAGCCAGGAGAACTTATCTCGGATGCTATTATCTCAGTTCGGCGTAAGTCTATTTCATCTCCTCTCTCTGAATTTTGACTGATAACGACAGTATCTGTCTAGGGTTGAGGAAACCAAATGTTCTCAAGTACAGAGAATATGTCGAAGAAAGCGCCGAAACGCTGGCCCAAGTCCATGGAGCAGAGTCGGATCGCCTCCTACCCAGTTTTATCCGTATACGAAGACTCGCGGAGGAAATCAGCCAAGCTTTCGATTACCATGTTGCTTTCCATCAACCACCGCTGGACTCCGTGAGAGTCGAAATCCTCACCCGAAATTTCGCCCAGAAACTCACTCAGCTAGAATTGGAATTTTCTACTGAGATTCAGACTAATGGTAACTTTTCGAATCCCTTTCCTCATTGTCTCAACTTTAACTGACACATTCAAAGTTACCATCAAGATGTCATACCACTCCTTGAAAATTTACATGAATGAAGTTGGATTCCACGCCAACGTTCCTTCACCCCGCGAGTTAATGTCTGGAAATTCATCTCAAACATGGTACTACTCAGCCTCCAGGAACGAAATCCTGATCGCTTGCCTCCAATCAACCAAAAGCTACCTGGACTATTTCCTCGCCCTCCCCTCATCTGAGCTTTTCAACTTCACCTTGCCTGACTTCCTCCACCTCCTCTATGCGATTCTTATTCTTAGCCGCTTCACCTCTGGATGCGACGCACCAACCCTCGACGCAGGATATATGCGCAAAACAGCCAACCTGGGCCACTACCTCGACTCCCTCATCTCCAAAACCGACGAACTGATCACTCTCACACTCACACACAACGGTATGAAAGAACGACAAGATTGCATCTACCTCGTACGATGTTTATTTCAAGGCTCTAAGCTCTGGTATAACCGCGTCATCGGAGAAACAGCCTCGGCTGCTTTCGGTGAGGCGGAAATACCCGAATTAAGCTTTATGGACATTTTACCGTCGATCCTTGGGAGGTGTGTGGATTTGTCGGGTACGGAGAGGGGGCGGTGTGTAATGAAGGATGATAAAGAATGGTTGGATTTATGGTGTCCAGAAGAAGACGAGTTCTCGATGGTTTTGGTCGAGGGAAATAAGGGCTTGGGGGATGTAATTATGACAAACGACAGGACTCGATAGAAATAGTAAGTCAGTCAATGGAATGCCTAATCACGTGTTAAACAGTCACGAAAATCACTAACTAACTTTGAAAGGCAAGGCAGACCTTGTCCCGCTCGAAAATACTGAAGTGTGGCTGCGTGACAGGCAACTTTGACACTACTGTCGCCGAATAAGTCGTAACTTGCTTATTCATGCCGCATTCTCACTCTTTTGGGTAATCATCAGCGAGGATGAGCGGGGCGGATCCCCTGTGGCTTTTCAGCCCTGAAGTTTTCGAGGTTTTCTTCGGTGCAATGAGTGACATTGTAGCGCATGTGCGGCCGCTGCCACCAATCAACGAGTATCAACACCCTGTAGATCTACCATCCTAGGGCCCTTCCCGGCCCCAATATTGTTAAGGTTCCACTACGAAATGCTACTCTAGGTACCTTTCTAATCCGCGTTGGGGGCGAGCCTCCATAAGCTTAATGCTTAATACTCTTGGCCCTGCCCGTTCCTCGTCCGCTCTTCTTTTGAGGTTATTAACGTTCTCGCACCTATAGCCTCACCTATAGCCTCACCTATAGCCTCGTTGTTTTATACATTCGTTTGTACGATCTCGCGATGTTGGCTTATCAAGTTGTGCTTTGGCTGCTGATAGCGCGCACTACTTCAGCATTGAGGGGTAAATTCTCAGCGTGGAGGCCCTGAAATCTTCGTTCCAATCGCTAATTTTCATTCGCAGTTCGGGCTGTCAACAACAGCACCTCTACAATTACTGCCGCTCCTACATCAACGGATTACTCGACATGCGCTGCGACCGGTACCGATGCGATTTATTCTGGGTACTCGACGGATCTTGCACTACAATGTTATTGTGTCAATGTATTCAATAGCTGGGTGTCCACCACTCAACAAGGGTATGTTTTTCGTAGCACGTCGATTGTCCCGCTCCTACCTAGACGTTTGGTTTTGTTGCGAAGCAATGATTGACAGTAAATTTCACAGAACCCATACTATGACGAGACTTCAACCGAGTGGTATCACAACGCAAACGATTGTGACTGATGGGACGACAGAGACCACTTCGTTTCAATATGTTACGACCGAGGTGTTTACTGTAACTGGGAACGATGCGGGCGCCGATGGATTCAATTGGTATGGGACTGCAGAGCCTCCATGTGTAAGTATTCCTTGGGTCTACAAAAGGAGAGCGGCACTGATAGATTTTGCAGTGTAGCTCCTGTACAATTGCTGCTCAGACTGTGCAGCTCTACTATTGGCCTACCCGTGAGTTGTGTCAAGTCTAGCTCTCCGTTTCATACTAACTCGCTTCTCAGCCGCGATACCATCTCAAGCTACTTCTTTCGTGTCTAATGGGTATACATTGTATGTCGCTAGTCCCAGTCCCTTCGTGTTTCTGTTACTAACAATCATGCAGCGTCTCACCAAGTGTATATATTGGATTCACCTCATTATATGCCTACGACTTCTGCAGCACGGTCGGGCAAATCTATTCCACCACTTTAGAGTTCGGACCAAATGAGCTGTCATCTATTGGATCACCCACACCCGTCACGGTAACGACGACGGATACAGTGAGCAATCCCAATGCTACCCCTATAATTGATACCACTGAAACGACTACTTACACCGTATCTGTTGGGGGTCCGGCTTCTGCGATTAATTATCGGGATCTTGGCCAGAACTGTTCGACGATTTCGGGGTATACTTACCTGGCTAGTGTGCCTCTTGCTCTGGACTTCGTCAGTAAGTCAACCGTTTGGACGCTTTGAGGTATGAAAGACGGATATTGACCTAGGATAGCTTACGACCCTTGCCATCCAACAATTTTGTTGCCTGAAAAAGTGAAGACCTTGGATCCCGCGTGGGCCACGTGCGTGGATAACCTGTATGTTCCCTTATATTGTCTCTCGATGCGTGGTACATTAACCGTTCCCTCTAAAACACCTACTAACATCTTACAGCATTGGAGGATTTTACGATCCCCCATATTCATTAACAGCACTTAAGGGAGCTATACAGCCTTTCAGCAGCTCCTCAACAACATCGACCTCTACATCAGCAACCGCGATTCCAGTCTCGCAACCAACAAGTACTGCAGCTCCGGCATCTACTCCTTCCTCGCCAGTCCGGGATCCCACTACTACAACTACTCAATCCACACCGACAGTTACTCCGTCTTCACCCGTCCAAGATCCTACAACTGTTCCCGAACCAACGTCGACTTCTCCAACGACCGTATCTGTGACTTCGAATCCAACAATCCCTGAATCGCCAGCTTCTTCCCCTTCTGCTTCGACTGAATCATCTGTACCGGTTGTTGCAACGTCAAATCCAGTTGCATCGAACCCAGTTGCTTCTAATCCAATAGGCTCGAACCCGACAACAGCCACCCCTGCAACACCCGTGACGACTCCACTCGCTACTGGCCCCGTTATAATTGGATCCCAAACCCTCCTCCCGGGCAGCTCCGCCATCACCGCCCCAAACGGCGCCATCGTCTCCCTCTCCCCCACCTCCTCCAACGTCGTCATAATAAACCCCGCGGGCGTCACCTCTACAATCCCCATCTCATCCCTCTCATCCGCTTTCCCATCCGCAACCATCATCCTCCCCTCTCCCGCCCCTTCCCAATCACAAGCAACACAGCCAACCCTCACCCCCGGAAACCCCGTCGTCATCTCCGGGACGACCTATTCCCTCGCCTCCACCGGCTCCGCCGTAATCGTCGCCGGTGCAGCCGGTACATCAACAATCCCGCTCTCTTCAGCCAACGCAATTATATCTTCCGCTTTCGCGACAACAGCGCCCGAACCGTCGCTCGTTCCCGGTAGCGCAGTCACGGTGGGAGGGACAGTCTTCTCTCTCCAATCCGGAGCGAGCGCGGTGGTCGTCGCAGGGCCAGGAGGAACATCCACGATTCCGCAAAGTGCGGCAGAGAGTCTAATCTCTAGTGCTGCTGCGGGGAGTGGCACGATCGGGAGCGCGATTCAGAGTATTGGGGGTTTGGGGAGCGGGACTGCTGGTGTGGGTGCGAGTGCGAGTGGGTATGTGCAAGCTAGTGTTGGAGCTAGGCATACGAGGAATAATGGGTGGAGGGATGGGTTAATACTGGGTGTGGTAGTGGCTATTTGTTTGGGCGCATTTGTGTGAGGTGGAGATGATGTATTGGAATGAATAAAAGATGATAGATGAATAAGGATGGTAATGAGAGATGAGAATAATGATATATATTGGCATATAATTAGAGTAGAAATAACCGCACTTTATGCTGCATTGACTCGTTGATCGTCCCCGTAGCCAATCTGAATAATTTTGTAATTGTGTGAGTGATTTTTAGATAATGAAAGCTCCTGGAAACGGGACTGGGGATTGGCGATGAGGGCTAGGTAGGTATGGAATGAGTATTGCCCCTACGATTCAGGGGGGTGAGTATGTTAGGTGGGCATAGAAGGGCTTACTCGAATGTATACACGTGCTGCGGGGCAGACGGAGGAACTGAATTGTCTGTTTGAGGATTGGCCGTCAAAATGTGAAGTCGAGCTAGAGAAGTCTCGAGTCCGATAAATTGCTTTCGACTGAACATATTGTGGATGTATTGTCTCAGCTCATTTGAGACATTCAGAAATTTCTATGGCGTTCGAGTCAGCCATGTTAACATATAAGCATACATGGATTACTTACACACTTCCCCTTCTCCCTCCAACACACATACACAACATAAACCCAGAATACCCAATCCAAATTAAATCGAAGGCCTCTTCCTGCTCTTCTCAACAATAAAAAAACTCAATACCTCCCTCGCCCAACCCCTTTTCCGACTAAACGGCTCATCATCAAACTCCGGCATAAAATACTTATCCTCGAAGTCCCTGAAACGTCTGAACTTCGTCCCCTTAATGAACTTATACCCGAAGAATAGGATAAAGAATAAAACCGGCTATTTTATTTCTGCGTCAGCAACATCCTCAACCTAGTGAGGTGTGGAGGGTGACTTACGCCAGAATAGGCACCGATAACATCCGCGACCAACGACCCAGGACTCTTCAACCGATCCGCGGTCGTCAATCCTTTTCTCACGCAAAGCAAATAAATCGCTGACCAGCCGCTGAATAGCACCATCATTATACATCCGAAGAGTCCGAAGATTGCGCAGAGCGGCTGCCAGTGTGCGCGGTAGTGCTTTTTCTGATATTCGGGAGAGTCGCGGTCAAGCACGTCTTGGGCTAGTCGTGTTAAACTGGGGAGAATAGTTAGATGTGCTGTTTTTGAGGGTGAAGGGGGATGGGCAGCTCACCCGGATTTGAAACGGAGGAAGGCGATGCATTCGCTTCCGTAGACGCAGCAGATTGTGCCGGTGAAGAAGGAAGAGAGGGAGAGGATTGGCTGCATGAAGGTAAGTCTCTGTTACGTGGGCAGGACATATTATGGTTGGGACTTACTTGATTGAAGGTGGGATCGCAAAGACCTAGGAAAGCCAGCAAACTGAATGTGGAGCAAAATAAAATAGCAGCTATTGGGGTGTTTCCATTATTCGTGGTGCCAAATGTGTCCTTCATCCATTGATTTCCATACAAATGAGAAATTGAGAAGAGAGTACGGCTGGAAATAAAGACTGCGGTGTTCCTAATTAATTATTAGTTATTAGACGTGGATGGTGGGAAGCTGTGATGCACCTACCCCGCCGTGTACGCCGATATCATGAAACATGCATTCAGCAGCTTTGGGAGCACTTTGATTCCAGCTGCAGCGGCTACAATGATGAACGGAGAGTCCGGTATTCGAGGTGCTTGCGGTGGAAGCACTGCTGGTTTGGCCCACGGATGGTAGAGATACGGATTTGTGAAATTGATGTTCAGACCAAGCTGCAAGTCAAAACGTGTCAGCATTGGTTGACTAGAAGTCTGTCGCGAACCTGGACAGTTTTTGGGATGAGAAAATAGCATACCAAGAAAGATGAAATGATGTAGAGCCCCACAGGGACCAGATAAATGAACCTGGCGACTGGTGCGAGATCCTTCCTAGGATGCCTGGCCTCTCCAGCCGTAACGATAACGAAGTCGCCTCCCATACAAGCGAATAAGGCGATAGTGATGCATGTCCTTTATTTCGTTAGTCCTTGGGGTCTGTTCACTTTTGCAAGAATTCTATTACCATATTGCCAGGAACTGACCCCAGCTGCCTGAGATACCCGTCTTATAACCTTTACTGGATAAGTCTTCTGGTTCGCCAAACCCAACAAATTCGAGCCATGGGACGATTGAATAATTTCCATAGCCTGCTACGGTCAGCCTTACCTACTTCTTAAAACTTATCATTTCATCTGCATACCAGTTTCACTCCTTGCTACAAGATTCTGTGACTCCGAATCGCGACCCACTACGTAGATTCGAGTCAGCGGCAAGGTATTTGATGGTTAGAGACATCATACCACCAGCTTTAATGAGAATCATGAGTATTAAGACGCAAATGAACAGGAGAAGCTTGAAACACATGACTACTCGCTCTAAGTTGGCGTAAAGCTGTTCACCCATCAGTGCTTGCAGATTGTTAAAGAGAGAGATCTCAGACTCACTCTCACTCCGCACAGATTAGAAAGCAAAGTGATCAAGCAAAACCCAATGATGATCCCTATTTTTCCTTTTCGAGTCATGCCACCTTCATCCGGAAAATTGTCTGCGGCTCTAGCGGCAGCGGATGTTAACACCGCCATGCCTTTATTGCTGTCAATAATCTAGTACCAATGGTGATATTAATGGATGCAGAACCTACTTATGCACTGAGCGATCCTATGTAGCGTCAGATCACAAACATCAATGGCGTTGCCCAAATATAACTTACCAATATGATATTGCGACAGCAAATCCCAGCGCCTCGTCCACAAACGTATGTGGATAATCAAAAAGCGCTCCAGACACTGGTCTGACTGATACTAACTCCGCTAGAGTCCTCATTACAGGTATGATAATAAATGCTGCCCCAATGAAAGATACAACGCATCCCAGCGACCCGGAAATACCTATGAGCTCGCCTGTTGTAACGAAAATGCCGATTCCAACAGTACCGGAGAACGCGATCGCTATCAAGCATCTGAGTATAAATTTGTATATTTTCAAGAGTACTTACCAGTGATATGGGGTCGTTCTAGAGCTCTATCCAATTCGCTCTTGTGGAACAACCTATGAGAGATCCGTTGAACCATACTCACGGCTCCAATTTCTGTCTGGTGAACATTTGCTCCTCCATGTTTACTTCCCAAGGACGAAGCGTCGATATCATTGAGGGAAATCCCATCAATAGATTCATCATCTGTAGTTCGTGGAAGGTTCATTCTGTTCATGGTTGATGTGAGAGAGACTTGAAATTTCGCGGTGAGCGCGAGGAGACACAGAAAAGACGAGGTGCTAATCCACATGCAAAAGCCACTCGTTTTTGGGGTTACAGAACGGGGAGATATTTGCGCTGAAGTGGTCAGGCAGACTCCAGCCTTGTATGCAAGTGCGGGATGGGTTGTAGTGATAGGCTTGCAGCCTTCAATCTTATTCGATTAGGCGGCCGCGTCCTGATCTTTTTAAGACACCCAGACATCAGCTCTGCTAAATCCCACGGCTTGCGATAAACAAACGAGGCTGCCGGGCTTCACTTTCAGACACGGGCTTTTCCCACCACACAGCCTTCCGGGCACACGACCCAGCTTATGTGATTCTTCGCTCCAGGTCTAGACAGTACTCACTTCTGTGCAAACTCAATATATACTGAGAATTGCATGCTTCCTAGATTCGTCGCCGATGCGACGATGTGTCCTTGTCGCCAATTGCTCGAAGTTCACCAGCGATGATGAGTCGCCTGATCAAACGACCAAAGGAGTGGTATGCTGGCTGGATGACTGTTGATGATGCGGACAAAAATGAAATCACGATCAGAAACAGACGCCAGGTTGCCCAGGAACTGCTCCAGAATGTCCAGGAAGGACATTTCGACGCGGATACGCTGGAAGAATTGAATCAAGTGGTTGACCATGAGTGCTATTACTTGAAGACCCTGAATAAAACAAAAGGACAGGTACAAAGGAATTCAAAGGCTCTAGATATACCATGGACCGCCAAACTTTTCGAAGAGCTCTCTTGCTGTTTATTTCAAACCATATACCCCGAGTCGTACTACGAGCGTGAGCTTCAATTTCGAGCTATGTTCTCGGCCCTGATACTTCAGAGAGCACAAGGGATTGAAGGGATTCAAGTGGACCACCACGACGAGATGCGACGTCTTTTCCAGAAAGGCCACAAAGATTTGCAATGGCAGAAACCATGGTCGGGGAATTTCTCGAAAGAAAGGTTTAGGAAATATCAATGCTCGTACGTCCTCGTCGCAATTTCAGAATACGCGAAGAACTTCAGACGGGAGGAGCCGCAGATCATCAATATTCTTTCGAGCGCTATCGAGATCATTGCTGCTGGGGCCTCTATCGCAATAGCATCGACAACGGTAAGCATGATGATCTTCAGTGTTTCGGGCTGCATACTTTACACTCTCGTCCAAAGTGCCAATGTCGCATGAAACTTTCCAGGCGCACCTTGAGAGCATGCAACGTCTATTCGGGAAGGCAACAGTTACTTTTCCCTTCCCAAATTTCAAGACTTTGGACTTTGGACTAGATTAGCTGGGAAAAGAGAGGCTGATGATTATACAGGGTCTTGGTTCCGGAAGTCTAAGGGATCTCATAACGGCTCTCGACAAGAGCATCCAACCACTTTACCAAACTCCCCAGCAGGACTACAAGATAGTCTTTGTTTTACAAGAGCTCACCAGATTTACATTGGCTCTCGACTTACATACTAAGATCTACAACTCTAAATTAGGAGATAAGACCGCATCCGCTCCGAAAGTCGCCGTCTGGGTCCTAAAAAAGATTTTGGAGTCACTTGACAAAGAAACACAGGAAGACAAAGTTTCTCAACCAAAGGATGCATGGAAAAATTTCCTTGCATTCTGGGGGAACCAACCCCCACGCTTCAGTGATTACTACTATCTATATGGACTTCTCGATTGTGCAACGCAGCTTGGAAGAATTATTGACCGTGGAATGCTACCCGCAGGATTCGAAGAGAGGATGCAAAAGATCATTAGAAATAGCATAGCTCCCACCTTAAGATGGAAAGCTGTAAGTACATCTACTCATACTCCTCTCCTTTGATTACATTACTAAATCCCAGTCAAACAGATTGAATTCCTCGTCTTAGTGAAGTCATGGAAGGACATCGATGATCCGGTGATTGCAGAGGAGGTCAAAGTCATCAAGGCAAGCATTGACGAGGAGACTGGAACGTTGGTCCTTCCTCCCTCGATTGGAAGAAGACCGTCCAGACTGGACGCCCCAGCTATCAGCATCCTGGAACGTGGTGAATTGAGTCCTTTGGATTGGACAGAAGAGGAGGAGAATTTTCCACTTCTCGAAATTATACCCACGGTATATTCAGTTCAAATACCCCTCGCTCAGAAGTTCTTAACAAAATTCTTAACAAAAGATGAGTACTATTCTGCTGGCTTTTCACCTAATTGTGGCTCTGTGTTCCTCCTAGGCAACAAGAACATCTTAGTGTACTCTCTCCAGAAGTTTCCTGATCCTCTCAGTAAGTTCCCATCCAAGCATCACTCCTCTCTTTATGTAGAGTTTTTCAAGCCTGATGAGACAATCATTCTTCGCCTTACAGGTATAGTTCTGACGCTGGACTTCCTAGCCAAGGACGCAATCAAGCTCAACAGAATCCCACGCACCAAAGACGAGTATGACGCCGCCAACGCGACATTGACCAATAATTTCCTAGCCCTAATAACAAAAGGAAGTCAGAATAGACTGTCTGTTTTCAAATATGGATCTTTTGCCGAGGAAAGTTTCGAAGTGGCTGCTCACTCCTTTGACAACTGGAGGCCCACCTGCCTGACAATGTACGAGGCGACAGATCGAACTTGGATAGCTGTGGGCGGATACTCCAGTCAGAATCCAGGAGTGAGCATTAAAATGTACCGAGTTGAATACATTAATGGAAATTTTTGCTTAAAAAAGCATGAAGGTTTGTTTGAGAAGTGCGAACCCAATGGTCTTAAGAACGATTGGCCAAAGGTTCTTGAGTTTAGTCTGAATGGCAGGAGACTCAGCTGCATCACCCAGAAGAGGAACAAGGTCTTGGTGTGGTTCTTGTCCAATAATGCTCGGGCTAGGCAAGCGGCCTTTGAAATACCGAAGTCCTATGAATGGGTTAGTATACTTATTTCCCTATCAGCTAAGGTCATTACTAAAGATTTCGTCCAGGGAACAGACGCCGATGGTATCAAGTCCGTCTCACTATTTCACGCACCTGGATCAAGTACGCCCTCAATTATGTGTCATAAAACATTAAGCACTTACTGACTGCCCTTAGATCGACCATATGTCCTCTGCACCACCTCCCCATCCAACCGCCGCAAAGAAAACGGTGGCGAATGGCCCTTCATCTCTCCCGTCCACTCATATCCAATAAAAGTCCCTCCTTGCCTCGAACACCCTTTCACAGTCCTCGGAAAATCCGCACCCACCATCGCCAGCGCCGTCTCCCCAGATGGCCGACTCATCGCAATGCTCGAGAACTCGGGGACTATAATCCTGTTCCGTCTTACGCCGAGCGAGAAAGGCGGCCTTTGTCCATCGGGTGACCCTGTGTTTCTGAAGAATCTACTTGGGAAGTATGGGAGCAGTATAAATAATTCGTGTTTGAGATTTTATGTTGACGCCAAAGGAAGAAATTGGCTGTTTGTCGTAGATGTTTATGGGAAGGTGGTAAGGTGTAGCATCTCCGGTGATTCAGTTTAATGAGGGGTTATTTTCACGGCTTAAAATGTCTATAAACGATGGAGGCCGGAGCAAGCATATTTTGGCGTTAGACAAAAGATACACTGTTGGCAGGGCGCTGGGACTTTCAGGATTTCAAAGATCTTGATACGCGCCTAAATTACCCCTGAATTACGGGGACATTAGTGACTACAAGATTCAAACTAAGAACATTCTCAATGTCTGACAGTCTTTGAGACAATTCAGAAGCCAATCTAGCTATCTAGTTCTCATTTTCATCCATTGCTTCAACATCACCATAATCTTCACCTCCATAGCCATAGCCATCTGCATCCTCCTGCATTTCGGCATCCTCATAATATCCCTCAGCGGTATCCTCATCATCGTCCTGAACATCCAGCTCACCCATCAATGCATCTAGAGAATCCTCCGCCCCAAGCAAGCTCAACTAATGCTTGATCCACGGTTTTAAAACATGCAACGTCTCATCAACATTAAATGGGGTGCACTTTTGTGCCCAATACCGGATCTCCAGAACACTGAATAAGCCTGTGGTATAATTGAAGGGATCTTCGAGCAGCTTAGCGAATTCATATCTGTAGCCGACAATATGGTCGTCGTCGGTATCGTCAGGGATGTCCTAAGTGAATATCAGCCAAGTGAATATCTATTTTGTTTCCGGATCTTCTTACCTCGATGTTGAGACCAGGCTGCTCAGCTGCTTTCTTAGCCCACCTCTCATCAACCTTGGGCCCGCGACGCTGTCATCAAATTAGTTTAAACTTGTCCAAAAAGTAATAAAGAGAATCAGGTACCTGTGCCATAGCATCTCGTAGAGCGTTTTGTTTCTTGGTAAGAGCATCCCGTGCCCCAAACTTCCGGATCATCTCCCCATCATCCCAGAGCTGAAATCGTTCTAGGAGAAGTTTGTACCATGCAGCTTCCATCTCTTCGCGATCAACAAGAGGGAGTCCACATCGTCGATGGAAGTCGTCAATG
>Ga0182030_10011533_pt1 | contig 17824 bp, 23 predicted proteins | sample 812S3MmetaG_FD_121299 | JGI IMG/M metagenome (GOLD analysis project Ga0182030, IMG submission 121299) | Permafrost microbial communities from Stordalen Mire, Sweden - 812S3M metaG (Illumina Assembly) | ecosystem: Environmental > Terrestrial > Soil > Wetlands > Permafrost | place: Sweden...
GTGTGCTGCCGATATGCCGACGAGAATGAAACGGCCGCTGAATACGCCTTCGCCGTCGAAGGCCATCGCCAGCTTGAAAACTGGGATGAACCGGCCCGGCGCGAACTCGGCCTCGTGGCCGCATGAGCCGGGATATTTCTTCTGATTTGACCGGTGGGTGAATGCAGGGCATGACGGGCTGGGCAGATTCTTCTGCCCCCATGACACCGCTGTGTGCTGCCGGTCATCCCGGCACGGCGGGCAGGAATCAGGCCAGCACCATTTCCTTGACTTCGCGTTGCAGCCGCCGGCCCAGTTGTTCTTCCACGACTTCAAGGTCGTGGTGCGACTGGAGGTTCAGCCAGAACTGGGCCGACATCTTGAAATACCGCCCCAGCCGCAGGGCCGTGTCCGCCGTGATGGCGCGTTCGCCCTTCACGATCTCGTTGACGCGGCGCGGGGGCACGCCGATGTCCTGCGCCAGCCGGTATTGGCTCAAGCCCATCGGCTTCAGGAAATCCTCCGCCAGGATTTCACCGGGGGTGATGTTGGCCAGCAGCTTGCTTTTCATAATTTTTTAATGGTAATCCACAATTTCGACTGCGTGCGCGCCCGACTCCCAGCGGAAACAAATCCGCCACTGGTCATTGATACGGACGCTGTGCTGTCCGATCCGCCCGCCTTTCAACGCCTCCAGCCGGTTGCCCGGCGGCACCGCCATGTCCGGCAGTTGCGCCGCCGCGTGCAGTTGCAACAGCTTCCGGCGGGCAGTGCGCTGGATGTCCGGCGGCAGCCGCCGCGCCATCTGCCCACGGAAAATCTTTTCCGTCTCCGCGCCCGCAAAGCTTTCAATCATCGCGCCACCTACCATAACGCCGCCCGTTATTAACGTCAAGCGTTATCAGCCTTTCCCAGTTGTTTTATGAAACGATTCAATCCCGCCGCCGCCGCCTTTTCACCGTCATCGAACCTCGGTTTGGCACCAGTAACTAACGCAGTGTCCGATCGTAAGCTCATGGTCGGTCAGCGCGTCCATTGCATCCTGTATGGCGGCATGGACGGCATCATTTATGAAATCGTGGGCGAACAGAAACCCGAAACCATCTCCAAGTTGGGTGGCCTCGGCGTCATGGGCGGCAACGCAAACTTCCATATCGTGTTCACCGGCGAACGCGCCCACCGTTCCACCGTGCCGGAGTCCATCGTCCTCGGCAGTTGTCAGTGGAGCATCGGGGATGGCATCGCCACCGCCGATGAAATCAAGACCGCGCTCGCGGCGACTGAAACCAAGAAACAGGCCGACGAAGCCGAACAATCACGCAAGACCAACGACCGCGCCACCCAGCGGGCCGCGTTGCCGAAACTTTATCCGTGGCTGGAAACCAGCGCGCAGCAAAAGGGGCCAGGCCGAGGTTCGGCCGGGGCGCGCACCAAGTCCAGCCATGCCCTCGGCGCGGCCAATCTCAAGTCCGAACTCCAACGTGAGTTTCCGGGCGTGAAATTTTCCGTGAAGTCCGAATCTTATTCCGGCGGCGACGCCATCCGCGTCCGCTGGGACTTCGGCCCGACCACCGATGAAGTCGCGAGGTTCACGGACAAATACCGCGAGGGCGATTTCGACGGCATGACCGACAGCTATGATTACAACCAGGACAACGTGTGGCCGGATGTTTTCGGCGGCGCGAAGTATGTCACCGAGTCCCGTTGCTTCGGTGGCCAGTCCGGCACGGACTTATATGAGCAGGTGGGCCGCGCGCTGTGCGCTTTGCAACGCATCGAGTATGAAGGCCAGTTCACCCGGCATCTGCTGGGCCAGAACTGCGACCGCGATTTGTCGCAGTATGTCAACGAACTGTTAAGCCGCACCCATTTTCCCGTCGGCGCAAAGTTCAAGGGTGTCGAATATACGCCCGACGCGGAACGGGTTGGCAATAATTGGTGCCGGATGATTTTTGATTTGCCGCCGGCACCGGACGCGGCCAAAACCCCCGGCACGGCGGCCATGCCGCAGGTAGTGGAGACGGCACATACGAAAACGAAAGTCCCTTTGTTCGTGGCGCAGTTGGGCACGCGCGTTGACCGCTCCGTCTATGATCAGTTAAACCAGCAGGCCAAGGCGCTGGGCGGTTATTATTCCAGCTATCGGCGTGACGGGGCCATTCCCGGTTTCATCTTCAAGACGCGGGAACCGGCGGAGAAATTTATCGAGGCCGTGCGGCTCGCGCTGGGTGCTGGTGGTCGGCTACACAACCCACCAACTATTCAGCCACCACAACCACCCGCCGCAGCACCATCGCCGCCGTCCAACTCGGCTGGCGGCAACGCTTCCAGCGCCGGTGATTTGAAAAGCCATTTTTAACATGACCCGCAAAATCAAAATTGAAGATGAATCCGTCACGATGCCCGTCCGCATCCGGCTGAAAGACAAATGGCTTGAGCGCGCCGGTTTCAAGCCCGGCACCCATGCCGAAGTCAGGGTGGAATTTGGCCGGCTGACGATCTGTCCGCTGATTGCCGTCGGCGCAAGTCCCATTTTACCATGACCGAAACATTTTTGTTTAATGGTTGCCACCCGCAAGAACCCACGGCCGGATACGGCCGGGTGTCCACCGACAAACAGGATCAGTCCATCGAACTGCAACGCGCCGAACTCTGCCGCTATTGCGAGTTGAAAGGCCTGCCGCCGCCGGCCTTGTTCATTGACAGCGACACCAGCGGTTCCATCCCCTTTGCCGACCGCGAAGCCGCCGGGGCGTTGCTCCAAGATTGTCTCGCCGGAAACTACAAGCACCTCGTCGTGGCCAAGATTGACCGGCTGGGCCGCGATGCCATGCTATTATCCAGTTGCTCGGCAAGGCGGAGGTAACGGTTCATATCATTGATTTGGACGGTTCCAGTTTTGACACGCGCTCGCCGATCAACGGCATGATCATCGCCGTGCTCGCCTGGGCCGCGCAGATGATGCGCGACACGGTCCGCACCAACGTCAACGCCGGGCTGGGCCACAAGCGTTCCAAGAACGAGCTGACCGGCACGGTGCCGTTCGGCTGGGACGCAATTGAAACCGGCGAAGTCCGCCGCAACAAGGGCGGCAAGGATATAAAAATCCGCCGGCTGGTGGACAACCTCGAAGAACAGAAATGGATTTTACAAATGTGGCACTGGCGTTATGGTGGCGCGTCCGGCACGGACCAGAGGTGGAGCTATCCCCGTATTGCTGCCGAACTCAACCGCAACCATGTCCCGACCAAACGCAGTGGTGAGACGTTGAAGCTGCGCGGCGACGCGGCCAAACGCCTGACCAGCGGCCGCTGGCAGGGCGGGAATGTCGCCAAGATTTTAAGTCCAAACAATCGCAGGGTTCAAACCTGGCTCAAAACTCAAAATGAATAATCACGAACTCATCGCCCGCTGCGCCGGCCAGTTCATCCCCAAGACGGAGTTCAAGTCGGTCAAAACGATTGATGAGGAAGAGTTGGAACAGGACTGGCCGTGTCTGCGCGCCGCGCTCAGCAAGACGTTCCTTGATTGGAACAACTGTAAAATTATAGAGCCAAATCTATTCACACAAACCGCCACGCTTCCGTCATGGCGGCAGCGGTTTATAATGCATCATAAAACCACGATATAGGTGGGTGGTAAATAAACTTACTCCGCTCGAAATGGTCTAATCCGACTCCAGCCGTATTCGGCAGCGTATGATGGGACTCATTTAGTTTGATCTGGAGAATGCGAAATTTCACTGTCAGTCACAGCTCGCGTCGGCGGGCAAGACCGAAACTTCGGCGGCGCTTGTCCAGCCGCTTCCCCAGATTGCCTGCAAGGAGGTGAAGCGGAAGTAGCGGGCGTTTCCAGGAGCAAAGGCGACTTCCTGCAAACTTGGGCCGCTGATTTGCGGTCGCCGGAACATCGAAAAAATGCCCTTCGGAGGCACGAAAATGTCAAAAATTCGTCCTGAATTCTTTTTCTGACTCTGTGTTGGAAGATCCAAGTTGAAACCAGCTTATTTTTTCGAAGTTTTCACGGAGCACGAAACTGAATTTCTCCAAGGATGTAACAAAAACCGGAACAGCATAAACAAACATCCCGGACGAGTTCCAAAACCAAAATCCACCAGTTCCCGTCCTGCTGACTCTGGGTATGAAGCTCCTCCGTTTCAAAAGTCCACGCCCAAGCCGACGACCAGACGAAAGTCGTCCGGCTGGGGCTGTATCTTGTCCGCACCCACTTTAGGATCGGAGATGCGGTCCCAGATGAAGGAGACATCCAGATCAAAGCGCTTGGTCAATTCAAAGGACAGGGTGCCGACGCCGTGGTGAGTGGTTTCGCCGACCTCGCGGCTGGTGTATTGGCCGCGATATTCCAAGGTCAACTTGGTGCGGTGAGCGATGTCCCATTTGAAGCGGCTGCTGAAGGCGAGCGCCGCCGTGCCTTTCTCGGTTGGATCACCGGGCTCGCTGGAATCAAACCAGGCATACTGGTAGGCCGGGCCGGTGGTGATGTTCCACCCCAGCGTCGGGCGGTCAATCAGGTCATAACCCAGGCCGCCGCCGACGGTCACGCGGTCCGCCAGATTCTGGAACGGGTCTTTGTAATATTCCACGCTCGGCACGAGCAGATAGAATCGCCGCGACAGCCAGTAATCGAATTCACTGTTCACGCGATGGTTGTTGGCGTTCTCGTCGCCGTTCACGCTGCTGAGATTGCCCAGGTAATTAATGGAAAAACGCGTCTCCGGGGTGCGGCGCTGCAAATCAATGCTGGCGTTGTAATCCACCTGCCGGGTGTTGCCCGCGCGCAAGTTCAGGCCGAGCGACACCTTGCCCGACCAGTAGTCCCACTCTTTGGAGCCGCCCGGCGTGAGGCTTTGAATTTGCTCCCGCGAAAAGACCTGTGACTGCGCGCCAACTACTGTGATCTTATCCGGCGTGACGTTGACCAAACCGGATAACTTCTCCCCGTTCGTAAATAACACGTCTAAAATCCGATGCGCCCGCAACTGCCGGATATCTTTCCAATCAAACGTCAAGTCGTCCAATTCTTCGGAATTGAATTCCAGCACGCGCTCCTGCACGGCCTTGAGCCGGCCCTTGAGCCATTCGCCGGACTTGAGTTGAATCCAATCATAGTTGTCCTCCGGCGGCACCCAGCTCAAGGCGGGCAGCGCGGCATTGGTGGGCGCGGCCGCGACGCGGTTCGCGTTGAAAACCAGATTCGTGGTGACGACGTAGTTGGTGACGACAACCATGTTTGTCGTGAGGACGAAGTTGGACTCGGCGACGGGGCTGGTGGCGAGCGCCGATGTGGGCGCGGCGGCGGCGAAACCGCGCAGCGCCGACAGGAGCAGACCGGCCAGGAGCAACAGCGGCGTGAGCCTCGGCGGCCGGCAACTGGATGGCTGGTTATTCATCTGGAGTCCTCCGGGTTTCCGGCAGATTGGGTTCGCTGCGAATGCGCGCGCGTGGGGGTAACGGTTGGCCAATGATGAGCGGCACGAACGACAATGATATTGGTAGCCTCACCATGAACCGGCCCCCATGTAGCGCGGCCGTCCCCGGCGGCGAGTGCCGGCGGCGTCTCGCCGCCAGTTCGATCGCCGGGCGGGACGCCCGGCCAACCCGCCGGCGGGACGCCGACGCTACGCGGTTCATGGTGAGGGCGGGCGTGAATTCATTTTCCCCGGCAAAAAGCCAGCCATGAAGGACATTTGGCCGTCCACCACCCGCATCTGGGCGTCCATAACCCACGTTTGACCGTCCACGACCGGCATCTGGGCATCCATGACCCCCATCTGGCCGTCCACGACCCACGTTTGGGCGTCCACCACCCGCGTTTGACCGTCCACCATCCCCATCTGGGCATCCACCACTCGCATTTGACCGTCCACCATCGCCATCTGGGCATCCACGACCTGCGTTTGGGCATCCATGACCCCCATTTGGGCGTCCAGATTCCGTTAGAACAGTTTTAGCCAAGTCGTTGAGGAAAGCCGGTTTGGCAACATTTGAAGCCGCCATTGGCTGTTTTTGACCAGTCGTCGGGGAAAGGGTGACAGTAATCAGTGAACAGTGATCAGTAATCAGTCGCTGGTCCGCTGCGTGGGGGGTAATTTGATCACTGACCACTGATAACTGATCACTGATCACTGATAACTGATCACTACCCTCAGAAGTTTGCAGCGGTGGAATCGGAATTTTCATGCTGTGCCTAGGTGCTCCGGTTACTGCGCCGGGATGGTGATCAGCGGCAGTTTGTCGCTGGTGCCGGTGTCCGCCAAGGTGAAGAAGAACATCACGGCGGTGAGCGCGCGTTTGGTCTGCCAGTCGCCGTCGTCAATCCAGAACCACTGGTTGCGATATTGCACGGCCACAAACGCGTCCGCCGGCTTGTCCTTGCCGCAGCGGATGCGCACCACGTCCTGGCGGTTTGCCGGGGCGGTGCTTTCAAAGGCGGGCACCGCGCGATGGGCTTTCAAGTCCGTCGCCGACACGTCCAGATAACTCGAAAAGGCGGACATGATCTGCAACATGGAACGGCCGTTCACAGCCAGTTCATTCGTGGCCCCGCGTGTGGGCGAATAGGTGAGCACAAACTTGGATTGCCCCTCCGGCAGCTTGAGCAGCCGCCGGATCTCCGCCGTTTTCTCAGCGATGCCGGCGGGCACGTCCTCCCGCCGGAAGAACAGCACGGCCGTCTGGTTCTTGGCCTTGTCTTCCTCGACGCGCATCCCGACCGCGCCGGCGGCCTGCACCTCGTCCAGCAAATCCATGGCGCGAACAAAATCCGGATCGGCCTCCCGCACCCGGCCGCCGACCGTGGAACGATTGCGCACACCGTTCAAACCCTCGACGGTCAGACCCAGAATGAAATCCGCCGGATAGCCGGATTGGAGCATGAAAAAAATATTCTTCGGATCAATCGGCGTGATGAGTCCGCGTAGAAATTTTTCCCCGGTCAACGGCACATAAGTGATGGTCGGCCGGTCGGTGTAGATGGCCGAGCCGCCGGCGGCGGCGAAGTTGCCCTGCACGGCTTTGTCGGTCGAGAGCGTGCCGTTGATGGTGACGCCAGTCTGCATGGAGTAGCCCGCCACGATGGAAGCCACATCCACGAACACCGGCAAATCCATGTAGCGCACCTTGACGATGTTCAGGAGCGTCTGCTGTTTCCATGAATCGGCGATGGCCGTGCTGTAATCAAAGCGGTCCACCGCCACGGATTTGGGACCGAGATGCGTGCAGCCGGTGAACAGCGCGGCAGACGCGAGGGACAGGCAAACGAAGTTTGTGCGGGAAGTTTTCATGGTGTTTGGTAATCAGTATTCAGTAATCAGTGCTTCGCAGGCGTCAGGCGGGCGGCGAGAAAACGGTAGATCAAGGCGGCCAGCAGCGCGATGACGAGGAGCAGGATGCCTTTCCAGAAAGCGTAGTCCACGATCTCCTTGCCGCTGGTTCGCGCCTGCTGCACCACCGGAGCAATCTGCGTGGAAAGTTGCGTGAGATTGGTCGAGCCGAGCGTTCGATCCAGCGTGACGAGCAGCTCGGTCAACTGGCGCGCCGTCGCTTCGAGTTGCGCCGCCGTCTGCGCGTAGTCCTGAATGCGGAACGGTTCGGCATTGGTCTTTGACGATGGAGCGCGATTGGTTTCGCCCACGCCAAAGCGTTTCATCAAGGCGTCAAAAGTGGTGAGCGTGGTATTCAGCGAGGCGGACATTTGCGCGCCCGCCGTGAGCGTGTCGCGCACGTCATTGACCAGCGGAGCCAAAGATTTCTCCTGCGCCTGAAGCGATTTGAGAATTGCCGCGCGCTCAGCGCTGACCTGACCGGGCAACTGCTCCGCGATGCGGGCGAAGCGGTCCACGGTGGCGGCGATCTCCGTGGAGTTGGTCACCAACTGCTGCACGGCGGGCATGTTCACCGCATTGAGGCTCAAGAGTTCCGTCTGCCACCGGAGCAGCATCGGCATTTTCTGCGTGACGTAGAGCGCGCGTTCGGCAAACAGCCGCGTCTGGGTAATCTCGCGCACGGCGGGGTCCATGCCGGCCAGCGGATCAACGCCCAGCAGGCTGAACACGCTGTCGGGCTTGGCGATGTCCGCCTTGCTGGCCTGCGCCGCCTGCGAGGCAAAGTCCACCGCGCGGGCCGCGAGGACGCTTTCTGGCAGCGGATTCTGCTGACGCCACGCCGCAATCGCCGTGCGCAGCTCTGTCTGCTGCGCCGGTTTCAGCACCTTCCCGGCGAGCCGCCAGATGTCTGTCTCGGCATTCCGGCAACTGGCCAGCATGGGCCGCGCGGACTCGCCAAAAACTTCCGGCAGCCAGTGATCCTCCACCGCCGCCCGGGTCACGGTGACAAAGACGGTCATGTCGAGCAGGTTGGCGATGGCGTTCGGCCCGGAGGCGATGGAACAGGTCTCGGTGCCCAGCGCGATTTTCCATTGGAGGACTTCGGTGCGCTCCAGTGCGTTCGTGCCGCGCTGAAGTTTATCCACGCAAACCGTCATGCTGGCGGAGAAATCATCCGCGAACCGCAGCAGCGTCTGTTGCACGTCCACCGCGTCCACGGTGTCCTCGTTTGGCTTGCCGGTGGCGACGGTGCGGACGGCTTGGCCGGGAGCTTCCGCCACCCCGCGAATCAAGCGGCAGCCCGTGCCCGCCAGAAGGAGCAGGAAAACCAAACCGAGTGACCAGTGAACGGTGATCAGTGAAAGGTGGCCAGTGGTGGCCAGACGCCGCGCGTCACGCGTCGCTGCTCTCGGTTCAGCGCGCATAAGCTGTCTGCTCCTTGACGCGATAAGCCGTCGGTGCCTCCGCCTCGGCTGACAGCCGGAACAAGGTCGCTTCCGTGCTGCCATATCTGGTTTTCTGGGCGTAGCGTCCCCCGGCGGTGGCCCCAACCCGCTGCGACTTGAGTTGGACTTGCATGGTGCCGTCGGGAATCAACTGGAGCTTCACGGGCGTAATCAGTCCGTCCTTGCTCTCCACTTCGACCACGCCCGGCTCGCGCGTGGCGCGATTCAAAACCGACACCCGCAACCGGTAATGTCCCGGCGCAAAGGCCAGCCGCAAGAACCCGCCCGCCGGCGGATTCAAATCCGAAATGACTTTTTTGAAGCTGTGCGCACTGTCATCGAAGCGCTCAACCTGCCAGTATATTTCATCCGCCGAATCGGCGTGGAAATCCACATAGCCCGTGTTCGCGCGGGCCTGCGGCGGATTGACGTTGGGCGTGGCACAACCCGACACCCACAGCGCGAGCAGCGCGAACAGCGGCAGACATTGAATGGTCTTGAGTTGTCTCATCGCGGCGATTGAAGATTACTTCAGTCGTTTGGCAACTTCGTCCAACAGATCCTGGTAAGGTCCGCTGCGGAAGTTGGCGAGCCGGTGTTCCTCTTCGGTGAAGGCGTCGCCCGCCCCGCTCACCATGGAGGCCTGGCATTGCAACCGTTGTTTGCCGCCGCCAAGATCCACCAAGGCCACCCGCACCCGGATGATCGTGACCGCGCCGTAGTGCGTCCCCACCAAACCGTCGCGCGAAATGGAATTCAGCTTCGATCCTTCCTTCTCAAAGGTCAGCCCCTGGCTGGAGGCGAACACCTGGTATTCATTTTCGCGGAACACGGCGACGGTGGCGTCACGAATCTCGGCGGCGGTTTTGCCGCTGATGGTGACCGAGGCAAAGCTGGCCGACGCCGGCTGGTTCATCGAGCTGCAGCCGAAGCTGGCCAGTCCGCACGCCAGCACCAGCGGGAGGAATTTTAACAGGGTGTGCAGTTTCAATGTGTTCATTATTCTAATGGTTGGTTTGGTAGTTGTGTTTTGCGGTTAAATTTATGGCGTGGCAACGGGCTGGCGGCTGCCTTGCAGCACCACCGTTTGCGGCACCAAGCCGAAAGGAATGATGACGTTGTATAAAATCGAGTGCAGAGCATCCGGCACATTGTCTTCCACGATGACGCGCACTTCGGTGAGTTGTTCGCGCTGGATATATTCGTCGGGCATGGTGTTGTCTATCGGCGTGATGCCCCAGGCCAGAAACCAGGTTCGCCAGCGCCGCTCCACCGGCATCGGCGCGGCGGCGGAAACCAGATAGACGGGCGGCCCGTGCGGGGCCACGACCTCCACATGCGCGCAACCGGTCGCGCCGAGCAGCAGTCCGGCGAAAATAATTTCGCGGCTGTGTTTCATGGCGCTGATTCCTTTCGCCGGTTCCCCTCAATGACCAGCGTGCGCCGGCTGAACGAAAAGATCGAAGTGACCGGATTGATCAAACTGTCACCGACGGTTAGTTCCGTGAACATCTTCACCTCGACCAATTGGTTCGTGGCAATGAAGGGCGCGGTGTGGTTTCCGTTCAGCACTTTGCCGCCCCACCACGCATACCAGATTTTGTGCTCCACGCGCACCTCGGTTGGGTCATCGCGCGTCAACAGCCTGACCCGCTGGCCGGGCGGCACGTCAAAATGCACCGTGCCGCAGCCGGCCAACAACAGGCCGGCGGCGGCGATCAGCAGACGTTGGAAGTTTGTATTCAACTCGGTCATTGGTTCAATCCGCCGACACGGCCCAGGTTTTATCCGGGTCGTATGCCGCCATCGCTCCGGCGGCTTTCGCCGTCTGCGGACCAAGATCTTTTTGATAGACACGTCCTTGTTGATTCACGATGAAAGTCATGATGCCGCTCTCGCCATATTCGGCGGGCCACGCCACGAGCGCGAAGCCGGCGATCATGTTTCCATTGATGACATAACCATATTTTCCGCCGGGCGGGTTTTTCCCCTGACGCTTAAGAACCTTGAAATAATATCCGTGGAACGGCTGCCGCTCGGTGCCGGGATTTGTGCCGTAACCTTCGGCGGCGGCATCCGCCGCGAGCGGACCGAGCGGACTGATTTCACCGTCGAGTTCCGGCGGCCAGTAAAGTCCGTCTTTCAGACCGGGCGAGCTGATGATTTTCTGCGCGAACTTCAGCACTTCTTTGCCATCACGATCCTTCGTGGCGTATTCGCGCTGGGCCTCGACATAGCCGCGCACCACTTGGAGCGTGGCCAGTTCGTTTTCACCGATTCGGCGATTCAAAATTTCATCCTTGCCGGCCTCGGTGTCGAAAAACCATTGGCCATCTTTCTTCACGACTGGAATCGGAAACGGCCAGGATTTCTCACCCACTTCCAGCACGCACTTGGAATCCGACTCATGCACGATGCGGTTGGTCTGGTTGAGCGCGGTGGCGAACGCCTCCAACTCATTCGCCGCCTGCACGCGATCCGGGTTCGCAATGTCCGCCGTGGTCGGGCCAAAAATGTCGTGCAAGGCATTGGTATCTTTCGCGCTGGCAGCAGCCACGAGTGCGTTAACGGCTTCTTCAGGCGTCGCAAAGGTCTTGCCAATGTCCGCCGCGTTGAGGGCGAATGGCGTGATGCAGGCCAGCGCCAAAACCAGACGACGCGGGACAGCGGATTGCAAAAACTGTTTTAGCACATTCGTGGAAAAACTTTTTGGTGATGTTTTCATATTGTTGAAAAATAATTTTGAATTTTAAGATTACCGGCGACCACCAAAGCGTCCTCCACCAGAACTGCCGCTGCGGCTGGCAGCGCCGCGATTGCTGAAATTCCGCGAGCTACCGCCGTTGTTCAAACCGCCAAACGCGCTGCCCTGGGAAGCCGCCGGTTGGACGGAACGATTGGCCGCCGGGCTGGGACGGCTCGGTGCCGGATTGGGGCGACTGATACCGGGCGACGCCGCCGGTCGGCTGATCGCCGGTGTGCGGTCGGCCGTGCGTGTCGCCGGTGAACCCCAGCCGCGCGACTCCAGACTGCGCGCCGAAGCCACGGCGCCGGGCGAACCACTTGTGCGCAACCGGCTCTGGTCCGGCTGCCATTTTTGCGCCGGCCGATTGATATTGTTAATCGTGTTGTGATTGTTGTTAATGTTTATGTTCCGGTTGATGTCAATGTCCACATCGCTATGGTGGTAGCCGCCGCCGCCCCAGACCACCGCGCCGTGATGTCCCACATAAATGCCGCCGCCATGCCAGTCGCAGTTGTTGGCAATAATCAAATCCACCGTGACACCGACCGCGAAAGTCACCACCGGCGGCGGCCCAACGTAATAAACCGGCGGCGGATAATAGACATACCAGGGATCGTAAGCCGGGACATAAATCACTTGCGGATTGGCCGGCTGGATTTGCACGATCGTGTTGGTCACATAAACGACCTGCTGCTGCACCACGGTTTCCACCACCGTGTTGGTGACCGTGACCACCTGCTGCGGCGAAGTCTTGAGCGTGCCGAGGGCCTCTGCCTTGGCGCGCAAACTTTGGATCGTGTCCATCAATTCCTTGGGCTGCGCAATGAACGCCTCGCCCAGGCTGATGGTCCACGGCAAATCATCGTTCATTTTCTGAATGGCCGCCGGCACGGCGGCCACCGCGCGCACGTTTTCATCCCACGGCTGCGCATCCAAGTTCGGAAGATTGTTCGTGTCCGCCACGAAACGCGCCGCTTGGACAATCTCCAGCGGATACGCCGCCGCCGGCAGGATGGTGGCAATCAGCGAGTCGGGATAAAGCGCGATGGGCGCGACGAGTTTTTCCAAATCCGCCGCGCTGCGCTCGGCTGGTGCCGACGGCGGTGGCGCGGAAGCCGGAGCGGTTTGTGCGTTCGCGGACGCCGACAGCAGCGCGAATGCGAGCACAGGAATGACGAGTATTTTGTTCGATTTCATATTTTTCCTTGGTTGTGTAAATGCCACCAGACGGCTCCGGCCAACGCGGCCAGAGCGAGCACGACTAAAATCATTTTCAAAAAGCCTTTGGCCACTTTCAACGCGATCAGGAGCAGGACGATGCCCCCGCCTCCCATTGCCCCGGTAGGGATGTCGCCGGAAGTTAGCTTTTCCAAGAGCTCGTGCAGGTTGTTCATATTTCAGTGATCAATAATCGGTAATCAATGGGCGATGTGCACATCCTTGAGCACTGCATTCACGGCTTCCTGAATATTGTCAGCCCGCACCTCCGCCGCTGCATTGCGCAGCACCGGTCGTGTCACATAAGCCCGTTTGAGCAGCTTGTAGGTTTTCGCATCAATGATGTCCACCAAGAGTGTGCCGGCCTCGAAATGATTAGGGTTCTTGCTGTGGGTGTAGGCATCTTGCGCCTGGTCGTGCAGGTCGCTGGCATTGCGGCCATAACCGAAGTAAGTGTTGATGGATTCGGTGACGGCGTTGTTGCCGACAATCACGAGATACGCCACGATCACATCGCCACCGGACTCAACTTGCGTCACGCCTTTGCCGGCCAGATTCCGGCTGATCGCATCATGGATCATTGCATGAACCGCTTCCCGGCTGTCGGCAAAACCGGGTTCCGGCTGGGAACCGTTTCTGGCCACAAAGCTAAAAGTGGCTGCGTGAATGGGGCCGCTGTCCACCTTGGTTGGCGTGGTATTGCACCCGGCGACGAGGAGTGCGGCCAGATTTAGCAGGACAAGGAATGAGTATTTCATGGCGGAAATTTTAAGGTATGTTGTGTTGGTTTGGGGTGGTTTAAAAATGATACGCGAACCCAATTTGCGGGCCGCTGGTCAGGATGTCGTATTTGAATTTATTCAAACCGCTGCCGGTTTCGTAGTCGTTGTAAAGGAGGCGGTAGCCCAATTGCACCGAAGCGGACTTTGAAAAGTGCCATTCAAAATTGGGAAAGGCCTGCCAGGTAAGGTCAGAGCCGACGCCGAAGCCGCCGATGTCGCCGCGCAAATTAAAACTAAAGCTCTGGCTGAGCGGCAGGTTCACATTGCCGCCAATGATCGGATCATACCACTCCTGCGTGCCCGTGGGGTTACGGCCGAAAGGGCCGTTAATATCTCCGCTGACATTGTTATAACGCAGGCCCACCAGCGGCTCGAAATACTTGCAGAGGCGATAACTCAAAGTCGGCTCAACTACCCACTGTTCCAGGTCCACATTCACCGCGTTTTTGGACGCGCCGAGCTTCATGTAAATAATATCCGTCGTCAGCGCCCAACGGTCGTAGCCGATGCGCGCGGTCCCCATGGCCCCGAATTGGAGATGGTCGAGGATTTTGTCGAAACCGACATCCACGTTGGCGTTGACGCCTTTGACCGTGGCGTTGCCGGACATGCCGGCCGCGAGGCCATACAGTGAGAAGTCGCAGGACCAAGGGCTGGTTTCTTCGGCCGATACCGCCAGCGGAATCAGACTGGCGGTGAGACCAAAGGCAAACAGGATTTTTATTTTCATAGTTAGGTGTCTTTCAATGAATCAAAAAATTGCATTTCATTTCAGGGTCGCATCCAGGCGCTGCCGAATTGCACATAAACGACCGGGCCGTCCGGGCCGAACGCCACGTCCGCCCCCATGTGCAATCCGTATTTGCGCGCCAGCTCGTAGCGGAAGCCCGTGCCGCCGGTCACGATGGTTCGCGTCTTTTCAAAATGATCAAAGTTGTTCCACGCCACGCCGCCACCACCAAAGCCGACGAGGCTGAAGCGTTTCCAGAATTGCCAGCGCAATTCCGCTTCGCCCTGCGCCACTTCATCGCCTTGGTAGCGCATCGCCGGCGCGCCGCGCAAACTGACATACGGCCGCAGATAAAACGGCTCGTTGCCAAAACTAAAGTTGGCGTCGCCGCGCACGCCCAGCGTCAGTTTTGGAAACAGCGGCAGATATTGGATGGCGATGAGATTGACCTTTTGAAATTCATTATCACCGCCCAGCGCCTGACTGAACATCCCCGCCGTCGCCTCGAAGTAGGTGCCGCGCGTCGCCGTGAAAATGTTGTCGCGCGAATCGTAGGTGAACGACGGTGTCAATCCGCCGACTTGAGAATCGCCATGCAGATCCGGCAAGCCGGTTGTGCCCGCTGGCGCATCAAATTTCACCTGCGTGCCGGAAAGTGAATAGCCCAAGCCGGCCAGTAGCGCGAATTGCCGAGCCGGTATTTCGCCTGCACCCGGCCGCCCAGCGGTTCAAGGTTGTAATGCAGCGGATGATTATTCAGCGTGCTGTCGGCACCAAGACCGTAGAAATCAAGATTCACCGAAGCGTAGGCCAGCGCCAATTGCGTTTGCAACCGGTCGTCCAGCCAGTGGCGCACGTCAACCACGCCGCCACCCCAGGTGCCATTCTCCGTGCCCAGGCCGCCGACCGCCGTGATGTTCGGCCGGCCAAAACCCGCCTCGGCCTCGCCTTTGGGTTTGTCAATAAACGCCAGTCCGCCCACACCGCCGTAACCGACCGCCGGTTCCGTGATGGGCATCACCAACGGCACAAAACCATAGGCCTGATCAATAAATTCGCTGATGTCCAGCCAGCCGTCCTCAGCCGAACGAAGTTTGGAGGGAGCATTGGTGGCGGCGGCAGAACCTGATGGAACCGCATCGGACGCCAGCAGCGGCCCGGCCAACAGCAGTGCCAGCAACGTCCCCGCCACCGTGGTCAAATTGGTTCGTTTTTGATTCATAAGTGAATCGTCGTCGGACATTTTGCCAGATTCGTTGGCGGCTGCCTATTGACCTTTGGTCCAATACCGGTTTCGGCGAGGTCGGGGGCCGATTTGCACCGCCAAGTTGCACAGCGGCAGGTGCGCGGTTCGTTAGAATTTGAACCGCATATCCAAACCGGCGGACCAACCGTCGAAATGATCACCCCAAAAATACGAGTAGCCGACGCCGAGCCAGCGGACTTTCCAGGCGTGCCCCAGCAAATCCATGACGAAGCGTCCGTTCACTGTGTAAATATGGTTTTCGTTGAGGCCCTCGGCGGCGTTGCCAAACAATTCCGTGCGCGACAAAAAACCGCCCGTGTGCAGTTCCCGGTCAAACAATTTCCAGCCCAGCGGCACGTCCACGTCCAGCTTGTTCTCCCAGGTGTGCGAGTCGCCGTCCACGCCGACGACGGGCGACGAGCTGCTGAAACTTTCCGTGTGAAAATAATTGTAGCGCGAACTCAACGCGAAGGTTGCCCGCCGCCAGTGAAGATCATAATTCAAATCCAGCGCCGGCTCCACCGACCAGGTGTCCAGATTCCAGTCCACATAGGTTCCGCTGGCGACCGACTTGATGTAGTCGCCCACGGCGTTCTGCGCCTTGAACTCGTTTTCAGTGTGCCCGTAAATGCCGCTGAGCGTGGCCGCGAGGCTGAAATGGTCGGTGAAATAAAGCCGCGCGCCGCCGCCGGCCTGCACGGCCAGCACGTCATACACCGACTTGTTGCCGGCCAGATAACCCGTCGCGAAATCGTTCTGCGCCGAGATGTGGCCGAGGTTGCCTTGCAGCACGGGCGCCCATTTCAAGCCGCTCTCGCCGAGCGGGCGCGGCTCCGCGATGTTTCCGCCGCCGCCGACTTTGGCCACGCTCAAGTTGGCGACTTCGCCGCCTCGGAACGTGTAAATGCCGCCCGCCGCGCCATAGTCACCGCCGAGAATCGTCACGGCCTCCACCCGGCTGCCGATGACCTGCTGGAATTGTTCAACGGCGGCCGACGGCACCACCGGCTGGGCGAACGCGGATGCGCAGGTGAAAGCCAGCAGCAGCATTGGCGCAACCGGATGCTCGTGTTTCTTCCTGCTCGCCGGGATTATGAAAAAGTTTTTCAAGTCTGTTTTCAGTTTAGAAATGGAAGCCGACCCCCAGCAGAAATCCATTCGTGTCTAAATTAAATTTGAAGTCTTCCCGGTCATATTCCTCGTGCAGATAGCGATAGCCCAAAATGCCCGAACACCAATCCGTGAACCGGTAGTCCACGCCGCTAAAAACTTCCCACGCGATCTTGGAGGAAACCCCGAATCCGCCCACGGTGCCCTTGGTCACGAGCGACCAGCGTTCGGACAAGTCGTAGCGCAATTCCGCGCCAATCACGGGGTCAACCCAAGTCTTGTCACCGCTCGCCTTGAACCCCGGCAGCGCGCCGCCGGCGAACGTGATCTCCTCGTTTACATTCCAGAGTCTCGCACCGGCCAGCAGATCCGCATGGAACTTCCCGCGCAACGGCAAACGGTAAGTCAGCGCGGCGGTGGTGTGAATGAAGTCCGACTTCAAATCCACGGCGGAAAAGGCCGGTCCAGGATTGAGCGCTTCGGTGCCGAGGCGCAGCCAAGCGAAATCAACGGCCAAGCCCACGGACTTATAGCGCGCCTGCGCGGCGAGCATCGCGCCGGCGCTGATGCGCGTGTCGAACCGATCCACGCCCGACGGCGTTGACGGCGGCGTGTCCGGCAGACTCGTCTCGGCGGCAATCCTTGCAACCCAGAGGTAAGGCGTGATGTCGAATGACCAGCGGTTAGTTTCCGCGTCGCCCGCCATGACCTTGACCGAGGTCAGCGCCATGACTAGCGCGAGGATTTTTAGTTTCATGATTTTGGATGGTGGACGATGCGCTGGTCACATCCGCTTTTGGGGTTGCAGCGGCTGCTTCTTCAAGTCCGCAACAATCCGGTTCACTTCGGGAATCGCGTGCGCGAAGTATTGCTTGAAGCCACGGCAAAGATAATTCAACCCCGGTTCGCCGTCCGGCGTGCGGATGATCCGGTTCTTCGGACATTCGCCCCAGCAATCCGAGAGATAGGCGCACTGGCGGCAATATTTCGGCAAGGTTTCGTTTTTGGCGTAGCCGAATTTCACCTGCGTTCGGGAAAACACCTGGCTGTCGAGCGACTGGTCCTTGATGTTACCCAGCCGATACTCGGGATAGACATAATGGTCGCAGGAATAAACGCCGCCGTCATTTTCCACCGCCACGCCTTTGCCGCAAAACTCGCCATAGATGCAGACCTGCGAACCCAGGCCCATGTGCTGGGACACGAGCGTCTCAAAGTGGTTA
>Ga0182030_10011534_pt1 | contig 17823 bp, 20 predicted proteins | sample 812S3MmetaG_FD_121299 | JGI IMG/M metagenome (GOLD analysis project Ga0182030, IMG submission 121299) | Permafrost microbial communities from Stordalen Mire, Sweden - 812S3M metaG (Illumina Assembly) | ecosystem: Environmental > Terrestrial > Soil > Wetlands > Permafrost | place: Sweden...
GGCGCCGTTGCCATGGATGACGGTCGGCAGTCCGGGGTATTTGACGGTCATTTCGTCCCTCGAGGATTGGCGCGGCGGCTGGTGGGAATCGACGAGTCAAACCGCTCTGCGCCGTGAGACGGGCTGGCTGGAAGGCGGGCTGCGGGGCTGCGGGCGGCGGCGGCGGGCGTCTTGTCGCCCCTCGTCGCCTGTCCGCCATGCCGGCGGCTGCGCTCTCCAGTCATCCTGGCTCCTGGCTTCGCCCTTACGGCGCGGCGTCCTTATGCTCCATCACGGCGAAGCGCGATTTGAGGGCGATCAAAGAAACAGGGAACGGAAACGTCGATTGGCGCTTTCGCCTGCGTTTGCTAAGCCTTGGAGGGAGGCCGAGTTTTTTGTCGACTTATTATAAGTTCAAGCCGACGGCCGGCTATTCGCTGGCGATCACTGACGACATGACGGGAGCGAATCTGCCGCCGGTGCAGTACGGCCGTTGGATGCTCGTCGAGACGCTCGAGATTTTGCCCGGCGACGGAACCCGATTCGGCCCCGACGCCGACGCGATCATCAAGGGCGTGCGGGAGGAGGGGTTCTACCTGTGGTCGGACAAGCGGCCGCCGGAGGGGTGAGCCCGATCGGAGGCGCCGTTCAACATAATTCAAACTGAGACACGACCCCCTCTCCCCCGCTCTTGACTCCCTCCCCCGATCGGCTCAAAACAAGAACAAAGAGAGAACTCATCGAGGCATGTGGCGGATGTCGCCGGGCGACAGGGCTGAAGGCGTGGCGCGTCTGCGATGCGCGGTCGCGGCGATCGAGGGCCGGCGCGCGGCGACGCCGGCGCGCGCGGCTGGCAGACTGCCGCTGACCGGCGCGCTCGACCGCGCGCTCGGCGGCGGGCTGGCGGCTGACGGGCTGCACGAGATCGCGCCGGCGAGCCCCGCCGACGGCTCGGCGGCGATGGGCTTCGCGCTGGCGCTCGCCGCCCGCTTCATGGCGGTGCGCGGCCGGACGGCGATCGTCATGGCCGAGGATTTCGCCCTGGCCGAGCTCGGCGCGCTCTACGGGCCGGGGCTCGCCGCCTTCGGCCTCGATCTCAGCCGGCTCGTCTTCGTGCGCGCGCCCGACGCGCCGGCTTTGTTCCAGGCGATGGAGGACGCGCTGAAGAGCGGCGCGCCGGCGGCGGTGATCGGCGAGGCCTGGCGGCTCAAATCCTACGATCTCGCCGCCTCGCGCCGCCTGCTGCTCGCCGCGCGGGCCGGCGGCGCGCCGGCCTTGCTCACCGCCGCGAGCGCCTATGGCGCGGCCGAAGCCTTCTCCAGCGCCGCCGAGACGCGGTTCGAGATCGCCGCCGCGCCGAGCGCGCATCTCGCTTCGGCCGGCGGCGGACGCGGCCTGCCCGGCGCGCCGGCCTTCACCGTCCGCCTGGTCAAGGCGCGCATCGGCGTCGGCGGCGCGGGGCAGGGCGCCGATCCGACGCGAACCTTCCGCCTTGCCTGGCGAGCCGAGGAGTTGAGTTTTGACGAGCCGACGCTTTCTCTCCCTGTGGCTGCCGCGGCTGATGACCGACCGCGCGCGACGCGCGCATGAGGTCGATCCGCGCGCGCCGCTGGCGGTCGGCGCGACGGTCAAGGCCGCGCGCCGGCTCGTCGGCGTCGACGCGAACGCCGCGCGGCTCGGCCTTGCCCCCGGCCTGACACTCGCCGACGCGCAGGCGCGCCAGCCGTCGCTGGTCGTCTGCGACGCCGAGCCGGAGGCCGAAGCGCGGCTGTTGGAGCGCGTCGCCGACGCCTGCGTGCGCTTCACCCCGCTCACCGCGCTCGACGGGCGCGACGGGCTGATGCTCGACGTCTCCGGCGTCGCCCATCTGTTCGGCGGCGAGGAAGGGCTCGCCGCCGAGGTCGAGGCGCAGCTATCGCGCGCGGGGTTGACGGTCGCGCTCGGCCTTGCCGATTCTCCGCGCGCCGCCTGGGCCCTGGCGCGCTTCTCCCATCGCCGCATCGCGCCGGCTGGCCTCGCCGGCAAGGATTTCGCCCGGCTCTATCACGACCTGCCGGCCGCCGCGCTCGGGCTCGATCCCGACACCTGCGCCGACATGGCGCGCGCCGGCCTGCGCCGCATCGGCGATCTCGCGCTCAGGCCGCGCGCGCCGATCGCCGCCCGCTTCGGCGCCGACGTCATCGCCCGGCTCGACGCGCTTGCTGGCGACGCGCGCGGCGCGATCTCGCCGCGCTTTGCCGCGCCCGAGCTCAGCGTCGAGCGGCGCTTCGCGAGCCCGATTGCGGCCAGCGAGGCGGCGTTTGCCGCGCTGGCGAGGCTCGCCGACGATCTCGCTTTGCTGCTTGAGCGTCAGGGCAAGGGGGCGCGGCGACTGGAGCTGATGCTGTTTCGCATCGACGGCGGGGCGCGGCGCATTTCTGTCGGCGCCGGGCGGCCGCTCGCCGAGGCCAAGGCGATGGCGCGCCTCTTCGCCGAGCGGCTCGCTGGCGGCGCGGAGGAGGAGATCGACACGGGGTTCGGGGTCGATCTCATGCGCCTTTCCTGCCTCGTCGCCGAGCGGATCGCGCCGGCGCAAGGCGAATGGGAGCGGCTCGAGGAATCGGCCGGCGCGCGCGCGCTCGCCGATCTCGTCGACCGCCTGAGCGCGCGGCTGGGAACGCGGCGGGTGACGCGGCTCGAACGCGTCGCCGCCCATTTGCCCGAGCAGGCTTTCGCCGCGACGCCGGCGGCGCTGGGCGAAGCGCGCGCGGCGGGGCAGGGCGAATCGGCCGCGCCGGCCGACGCGCCGACGCGGCCGCTCAGGCTGTTCGAGCGGCCGGAGCCGATCGAGGCGTTGGCTGAAGTGCCCGACGGCCCGCCGCTGCGCTTCCGCTGGCGGCGCGTGCTGCACGAGGTCGCGGCGATCGAGGGCCCCGAACGCATCGCCGCGCCGTGGTGGCGCCGGCCGGGCGCGCCGACGCGCGACTATTTCCGCGCCGAAGACGCCCTCGGCCGCCGCTTCTGGCTCTACCGCGAAGGCCTCTACGGCCGCGAGACGACGCAAGCGAAATGGTTCGTGCACGGGGTGTTCGGGTGAAGAAACCCTTCTCCCCGCTCGCGGGGAGAAGGTGGCGCGAAGCGCCGGATGAGGGGCGGCGCCGAACGATCGGAGTGTCCATATGCGCGTCCGCAATATTCCCGTCGTCGCCCGCGCCCAAACGCTGCGCGCCACGTCAACGGAACCAGAGAAGAAGCTCTGGCGTCGTCTTCGCGATCGCCGTCTTGGAGGCGCAAAATTCGTTCGTCAGGCGCCAGTGGGGCCCTACTATGCCGACTTCGTTTGCCGAGCTTGCCAGCTCATCGTCGAGATCGATGGATCGCAACATGTCGACAGCGCCTATGATGACAAGCGCGGTGCAACTCTGAACGGGCTGGGTTATCGCATTTTGCGGTTCTGGAATGCGGATGTGCTCGGTTCAATTGACGACGTGTGCGAGACGATCGTCGCCGCAGTCGAAGGTCGGCTGGCGTCGTTCGAACGATTCAAGGCGCTAGCGACTGCGGGCGGGGCAGCCCCTCATCCGGCGGCGCTACGCGCGTCCACCTTCCCCCCGCAAGCGGGGGGAAGGGAATGATCCGCCTCGCGCGCCGCTACGCCGAGCTGGCGACGACGACGAATTTCTCGTTCCTGCGCGGCGCGTCGCATCCCGAGGAGCTGGTCGCGCGCGCCGCCGGGCTCGGGCTGGCGGGGATCGGGATCGCCGACCGCAACACGCTCGCCGGCGTGGTGCGCGCCCATGTTTACGCGCGCGAGAACCGCGAGGCGCTCGGCGCGTTTCGCGTCGTCACGGGAACGCGGCTCGCCTTCGTCGACGGCGCGCCGGACGTGATCGTCTATCCGCAGGACCGCGCCGCCTATGGACGGCTCAGCCGGCTGCTCAGCCAAGGCAACCTGCGTGCGCCGAAGGGCGAGTGCCATCTCAATTTCGAAGATTTGCTGGAGCGCGCGGAGGGGCTGCAGGTGATCGTAATGCCGCGCGAACCCTTCTCCCGCAAAGGGAGAGGGGAGAATGCGCGCCTCATGCAATTGCGTGAGGCGTTCTCCGGCCGGCTGTGGATCGGCGCTTGCCCGACTTACGGCGCGGACATGCGCGGTGGGCTCGCCGAACGCGCGGCGCTGGCGCGAAAACTCGGCGCGCCGCTGCTCGCGGTCAATGACGTTCTCATGCACGATCCCGAGCGGCGGCCGCTCGCCGACGTCGTCGCCTGCATCCGCGAGAAGACGACGCTCGCGGCGGCCGGGCTGCTGACCCAGGCCAATGCCGAGCGCCATCTCAAGGGGCCGGAAGAGATGGCGCGCCTGTTCGCCGAGGCGCCCGACGCGGTGGAAGAGACGATGTGTTTTGTCGACGGCGTCGCCTTCAGCCTCGACGAGCTCGCCTACGGCTATCCCGAGGAACTGCGCGAGGGCTACGCGACGCCGCAGGCGGCGCTCGCAGCCTTCGCCGAGGCCGGCGCGCGGGCGCGCTATCCCGACGGCGTCCCCGACCGCGTGCGCGCCGCGCTCGACCACGAGCTCGCGCTGGTCGCCCAGCTCGGCTACGCGCCCTATTTCCTCACCGTGCACGACATCGTCCGCTTCGCCCGCTCGAAGGACATCCTCTGCCAGGGGCGCGGCTCGGCGGCCAATTCGACGGTCTGCTACTGCCTCGCGATCACCGCGGTCGACCCGTCGCGCTTCGACCTGCTGTTCGAGCGCTTCGTCTCGCCCGAGCGCGGCGAGCCGCCCGACATCGACGTCGATTTCGAGCACGAGCGGCGCGAGGAGGTGATCCAGTACATCTACCAGCGCTACGGCCGCGAACGGGCGGGCTTGGCGAGCGCGGTCGCGACCTACCGCACCCGCTCGGCGATCCGCGAGACCGCCAAGGTCTTCGGCCTGTCCGACGACGCGATCGTCGCGCTCAACAACACCGTCTGGGGCCAGAGTTCGGCGCCGATCGGCGAGGAGCGGGCGCGCGCCGCCGGGCTCGATCCGAGCGCGCCAACGCTGGCGCTGGCGCTGAAACTGGCGGGCGAACTCGTCGGCTTCCCCCGTCATCTCACCCAGCACAGCGGCGGCTTCGTCATCGCCCGCGACCGGCTCGACGAGATTGCGCCGATCATGAACGCGGCGATGGAGGACCGCACGATGGTCGAATGGGACAAGAACGACCTCGACGCGCTGGGCATCCTCAAGATCGACGTGCTGGCGCTCGGCATGCTCACCGCGATGAGCAAGAGCCTCAAGCTGCTCGAGGCTCACTATGGCGAGCGGCTGACGCTCGCCTCGATCCCGTCGGAAGAGGCTTGCGTCTACGCGATGATCCAGCGCGCCGATACGGTCGGCGTGTTCCAGATCGAGAGCCGCGCGCAGATGTCGATGCTGCCGCGGCTCAAGCCGGAGAATTTCTACGACCTCGTCATCGAGGTGGCGATCGTCCGCCCCGGGCCGATCCAAGGCGACATGGTCCATCCCTACCTGCGCCGTCGCCAGGGGCTCGAGCCGACGATCTATCCGTCGAAGGAACTGGAAGCGGTGCTCGGCAAGACGCTCGGCGTGCCGCTGTTCCAGGAGCAGGCGATGAAGATCGCCATCGTCGCCGCCGGCTTTGCGCCCGCCGAAGCCGACAAGCTGCGCCGCGCGATGGCGACCTTCCGCCGCGCCGGCACGATCCAGACCTTCGAGACCAAGATGGTCGAGGGCATGGTCGCGCGCGGCTACGAGCGCGAATTCGCCGAGCGTTGCTTTCGTCAGATCGAAGGCTTCGGCGAATACGGCTTCCCCGAGAGCCACGCGGCGAGCTTCGCGCTGATCGTCTATGCCTCGTGCTGGATGAAGTGCCGCTATCCCGACGTCTTCGCCGCGGCGATGCTCAACGCTCAGCCGCTCGGCTTCTACGCCCCCGCCCAGCTCGTGCGCGACGCGCGCGAGCACGGCGTCGACGTGCGCGAGGTCGACGTCAACCTGTCGGATTGGGACTGCACGCTGGAGCCCCCTCTCCCGCTTGCGGGAGAGGGTTGGGGTGAGGGCAAGTGCGACGAGGGCCCTCATCCGGCGTCGCGGCGCGACGCCCCCTTCTCCCGCACGCGGGAGAAGGGGGGGATCCACCCCCGCCACGCCGCCATGGCGGCGGAAATCCGTGCGGCCCATGCGGTCAGGCTGGGCTTGCGGCAGATCGTCGGCGCCAAGGAAGAGGAGATGCGGCGGCTGGTCGAGCGGCGCGGCGCGGGCTACGATTCCGTGCGCGACCTGTGGCTGCGCTCCGGCCTCGAGCCGGCGACGCTGGAGCGGCTCGCCGACGCCGACGCCTTCCGCTCGCTTGGTCTCGACCGCCGCGAGGCGCTGTGGGCGGTGCGCGGCCTCGGCCGGGTCGGCGACCAGGACGATCTGCCGCTGTTCGCGCTGAGCCGCCCCGAACGCGACGCCGAGCCCGACGCCAAGCTGCCGCCGATGCCGCTCGGCGCCCATGTGGTCGAGGACTATCGCCGCCTGTCGCTGTCGCTGAAAGCGCACCCGGTCGCCTTCATGCGCGTCCGCCTCGACGCGCGCGGCGTCAGGCGCGCCGAGGCGCTGGCGACGCTGAAGACCGGCGACCGCGTCGCCGTCGCCGGGCTGGTGCTGGTGCGCCAGCGGCCGGGCACGGCGCAGGGGGTGATCTTCATGACGCTGGAGGACGAGACGGGAATCGCCAATCTCATCGTCTGGCCGAAGGCCTTCGAGCGCCTGCGCGCGATCGTCATCGGCGCCCGCTTCGTCGTCGCGACCGGCAAGCTGCAGAACGAATCCGGCGTCGTCCACCTGATCGTCGAGCGAATGGAGGATCTGACGCCGATGCTCGGCTTGCTGTCGCGCGAAGATTCCGAGGTCCGTCCTTCCGGCTTCGCCGAAGCGCCGCCCGGCGCTGCGCCGCGCCGCCAGGGCGACCGTTTCGCCCAGACGCAGCTCTTCTACGACCCGCGCCTGCCGCCGACGCAAGAGCAACGCGAGGTCGCCCGCGCGCTGCCGAGCGGGCGGAGCTTTCATTGAGGCGACGCCCGAGCGCCCAAGCGTCTACGCGACGTCGTCGGGCGTAGGGGCGCGCTTGTCGCCGACGATCATCGCCCGCACGAGATTCTCGCGGTGGCGCAGGCTCGCCAACGCGACGCCGGCGAGATGGACAAGGACGAGCAGCGCCAGCCCGTGCGCGATCCAGGAATGCAGATGCTGCGCGCCCGATGAGCCCCACAACGCGTCGGTGGTCAGCGCGTAGCCGCTCGCAACCGTCGCGGCGACGACGATCAGCAGCGCGACGATCATCGCCCCGCCGGCCGGATTATGGCCGACGAAACGCGCCTCCGAGCCGCGGACGATCGCGCCAAGATAGGCGAGGACGACGCGCGGCGCGCGCACGAACTGAGCGAAGCGCGCGTAGCCGCCGCCACCGAAGCCCCAGACGACGCGCGCCAGCGTGAGCGCCCCGGCGACGTAACCGGCCCAGGCGTGCAAGTCCTCCCAAACTTGCGCGCTGAGCCAGCAGACGATGAAGCTCACGACGAGCGTCCAGTGGAGCGCCCGCACCAACGGGTCCCAGACGCGGATCACCGTCGCCTCCGCGTCGCCTGGGGGCGCCGCAGCCCGATCAGTTCTCGCCGGCTTCGGCGTTGTCGAGCTTCTCGAGCGTCTGGGCGTTGTAGGCCATGTTGACGCGCTTGCCGTCCTTGCTGGTGGCGTAGACTTCGTAGCAGCCGCTTTCGGTCTTGATCTGCTTGACCGAGAAGCCCTCGGTCTGCAATTGCGATTCCAGGGTCGAGATGGGCCGCCACTGCGACTTGGGGCCGGCGGCGCACTTGCCGGCGGCGTAGGCGGGGCTGACCGCGACGGCGGCGAGGGCGAGGGCGGCGAGGGCGAACGCGGATTTCATGCGGGGCTCCGAGACGTTGGCGTCAAAGCGGCGCGGCGCGCCGTCGCCTTACGATTTCGCGTTTCAAGCCGGCCGAAGTGCGGCCGCCAGATTACGGATTGTCATAGTCGCTTGGCCTCAGGCGCCGCCGGAGGCGCGCCGCGTGAGCTCGTCGACGATCGCGCGCAGCCGCTCGCTCTCCATGCCGGCCGCCTCGCGCGACTCGGCGATCAGCCGCAGGTTGCCCGCGGTCGAGGCGGCCTTCCAGCCTTCGTCGAGCGCCGCGAGCGCATCGCCGAGCGCCTCTTCGCTGGCGTCCCAGTCGCCTTCGATCGCCGCCAGCTCGACCAGCGTCGCGTGGTCCCAATAGTCGCCGCCCTGCGTCTGCCGGTGGCGCACGGCGTAGCGCGCGACGCCGGCGATCTCCTTGGCGGCGCGGTCGCGCGGATCGGCGATCGTCATCAGCGTCGCCGCGTTGACGCCGGGATAGGCGTCGCGCCAATCGGTCTCGAAGCCCTGCCGATAGGCGGCGATCGCCTTGCGCAGATGGCCGCGCGCCTCGATCTCGCGCTTGTCTTTGCGCGCCTTCTCCCAGCGGTCCTTATGGATGCGGCCGAGCAGGCCGCAGGTCTCGCTCGACGGCCCGCGCTCGCCGATCATCTCGACAAGGATCGCCTCGGCCTCGCGGTCGCGCCCGAGCCGGTTGAGCGCCATCGCCCATTGCTCGCGCACCAGCACGGTGCGCTGCAAGGCGCGATCGAGCCGGCCGCAAAGATCGACCACCCGCTCCCACTCCGACAGCGCGCGATAGGAAAGCAGCAGATCGACGGCGACGCCGGCCTCGACCGCGTCGATGTCGCCGAGCCCGTCGCGCACCGCGTCGAGCGCCGCGACGCCGCCCGCGCGCGCGTCGGCGAGCTTCTTCTTCAGCGCCTCGGCATAGGCGACCTGGGTGCGGAAGACGTCGGTCTTCAGCCGGTCGATCGGCGCCGCCTGGTAGCCCTCGAGCAGCTGGAACAGCGGCGAATCCATCGCGCGATGGCCGCGCGCCTCGATCAGCCGCTCGGTCAGCGCTTTGGCCGCGGCTTGAGCGTCCGTCGGCGCGCCGTTGTCGCCGAGCGCATAGGGCAGCGCGCGCAACGCGCCGACGTCGAAGGGCAGGGGCGATCCCAGCGCCATGGTCAGCACCGTCGTTTCCGGCCGCGCCGCGTGGCGGATGCCGAGTTCGTAATAGACGTTGGCGTTGAGGATGGTGAGATCGGCGATGGCGAATTCGCTGAGCAGGATGCGCTCGTACATCAGCTTGTGGATGAAGCCGGCGCCTTTCTCCTCGTCGGCGCGCACCACGGCGAGGCCGGCCGCCTCGACCGCCGGCGCGATGACCGCGGCGTAGATGCGGTCGAAATCGACGATCCGCCCGCTCGGGTCGGGCTTGCGCCCGAACGGCATGATGACGAAGCAGACGGCGCGGTGGTCCATGGTTTCGCCCCTGGCGCGGCTACGCCGATCCTAGACCGGCGCGGCGGCGCTTGGGTAGCGGGCGCGTTTGCCTTCGCCGCCCGCGCTTGCTAGCCAAGCGCCGCCCCGGACTGGAATCGCCTTGGCCTACGTTCAACTCGCCTTTCTCTCGCTGCTGTGGGGCTTCTCGTTCCTGCTGATCAAGATCGCCTCCCAGTCGTTCGACTGGATCGGCTACGCCTGCGGTCGCGCCGGCGTCGCCGCGCTGGCGCTCGCCGCGCTGGCGCTGGCGCGCCGCGTCGCCTGGCCGCGATCGGCCAAAGTCTGGGGACAGATGGCGGCGATGTCGCTGGCCGGGCAGGTTGGGCCGTTCCTGCTGTTCGGCGTCGCCGCCCATTTGATCACCAGCGCCGACATGGCGCTGATGATGGGCTCGGCGCCGATCTTCACCTTCGCGCTGGCGCGGATGTTCGGCCTCGGCGAAGTGTGGAACGCGCGCGCCGCCGCCGGCCTGGCGCTGGGACTGGTCGGCGTCGCCCTGTCGCTCGGTTCGCCTTTCGCCGGCGGCGGCGAGGCGCACGCCGGACTGGGCCGCGCCCTCGCGCTCGTCGGCGCCTTTGGTTACGCCGGCAGCGCGCTGCTGTCGCGGCCGGTTTCGCGCGCGGTCGGCGCGGCGATGGCGGCGACCGGTTCGATGGCGATTTCCGGCGCGCTGCTTGCGGCGGCCGAACTCGTCGCCGGCGGGCTTCCGTCGCTCGCCGATTTGGCGGCGAAGCCGGCGGGGCCGGTCGCCGCGCTGATTGCGCTCGGCCTGTTCAACACCGGCCTCGCCTATTTCGTCTATTTCCGTCTGATCGAGACGGCGGGCGCGACCTTCGCAGCTCTGAACAATTACATCGTTCCCTGCATCGGCGTCATCGCCGGCGCGCTGGCGCTCGGCGAGCCGGTCAGGCCCGCGGCCTGGCTTGGCCTCGCCTGCGTGCTCGTCAGCGTCGCGCTGACCGGTTCCGCGGCGGCCGCGGCGCGCAAAATTGTCCGCTCGCCAACGCTCTAGAGCGAATTGGAATTGATCGGAATCGCCCGTTGCGTCATGGCCGTCCCCGGATTAAGCCCGGGGACGGCCATGACGGCGGAGAGGGGTTCAACCCAAAAACAGCATGCTTTAGCGGTCAAAACTTGACGCTTGAGTCCTTGACCAAAACAGTGGCTTGCAGGCCGAGATCGAAGGGGAGAGATCGACCCCTTCCGGACCTTCCCTTAGCGGGCGGCAATCGAACGAATGACCCTCGCCGAGTTTCCGCCGACAAGCCTATTCGGGGGAACGTTCTTGGTGACGACGGAACCCGCCGCAACAACCGAGTTTTCGCCTACCGTCACGCCGCCGATGATCGTTGCGCCGGCTGCGATCCAAACGTTTCTTTCAATCACGATCGGCTTTGCGATTACGCAGCCGCGCCGCCGAGACGGTTCGACGGGATGGCCAGACGTGATGATGCTCACGTTCGGCCCGATCATCACATCGTCGGCGATGTCGAGACCGCCAAGATCGTAAAAGGTGCAGTTCTGATTTACAAAAACATTGCGCCCGACACGGATATCGGCCCCGCCGGTTGCGTAGAACGGCGGGATCAAGAGAAAGCTGTCGTCCACCTTCTTGCCGATGAGATCGCTGAACAGGGCGCGGATTTCGTCCGCATCGTCGAGCGTCAAACGGTTGAGATTGGCGGTGATCGCCATCGCTCGTTTGACGCTCGCCAACATGGCCGCTGATTCCGGCGTTCTGCTCGGAATTATCTTGGTGCGATCGTCATTCGCCATTCGGTACCTTCCTCCGAGCGCGCTTGAACGAACTTCGGCGCGCGATGGCCGCGCCGAGATTCCCTGAGCGTAGCCGCAAAGGGTTCAGGTCGGACTCCGCCTTCCGCCGGTTCCAGTCGTCTGGGCATGGTCGCGGAAGCTCCGACTCGCTCGGCGCCTTGGCCGCGCTTCAGCGGCGCCGCCGCGACTCGGCGCGAACGACGGCGGCCACCGGATTGTGCGGCCGCGACGCTTGGGCGCGACGGCGGCGGCCGCGCGGCTCGTCATCGGATTCGTCGAACTGCATCACGGCCGCAGCGGCGACGACGCCGCCGAAGGTGAAGGCGAAGGCCGCACACAGCATCGCCGCGCCGACGAACGCGACGTCGGAGCGCCACAGCAGCGAGCGAATGCCGAAGATGTCGAAGACGAGCAGCAGCGCGGCGCAAAAGACGCCGATCCCCATGCCAAACGCCCAGTTGAGGATCATCGCCTGCGCCAGGCGATGGCGCTCGCCCCAGCGCCGCCATGCATCAATCAATTGATGCGCTCTGTTCTGCATCGCCGCCTTTCCGGCAGTCTCCAGCCCGCCGTTGACAAGCCTAATGTAGGCAGATTCGCGTTTTCGTCCAGCCGGACCGGCGTCTTAGCGCCTCGGCGGCGCGCCTTTGCCCGCCTCAGCGGGCCGCGTCGCAATCCAGATGACGTGCCGCGCGCCGCCGCGGGCGCCGCGGGCGCGCGTGACGACTTCCTCCGTCGCAAAGCCGGCGTCGCGCAACCGCTGGGTGAATTTTCGGTCGGGCCCCGACGACCAGACCGCGAACACGCCGCCCGGCCGCAGCGCGGCGCGGGCCGCGGCGAGGCCGCGCGCGTCGTAGAGCCGGTCGTTGGCCAGGCGGGTGAAGCCCTCGGGACCGTTGTCGACGTCGAGCAGGATCGCGTCGTAGGCCGCGCCGGCCGCGCCGATGAGCTTGGCGACGTCGGTCAGTTCGAGACGCACGCGCGGGTCTTGCAGCGAGCCGGCGAAAATTTCCGCCATTTCATTCTCGGCCCACTGCGCGACTGCGGGGATGAGTTCGGCGATCTCGATCCGCGCGTCGGCGCCCAGCGCTGCGAGCGCGGCCCGGAGCGTGAAGCCCATGCCCAGGCCGCCGATGAGGACGCGTGGGCGGGCGCGATCGCGAATTCTCGCGCAAGCGAGTTCGGCAAGCGCTTCCTCCGAACCGCTGAGGCGGCTATTCATCAGTTCCTTGACGCCCAGGCGGATCGAGAACTCGGCGTCGCGCCGCATCAATCGAACTTCGCCGCCGCCGGGGACCGGCGCTTTGGCGAGTTGAACCCACGGAATCATCGATCGCCCTCGCGCGGCTTGAGCGCGTCGGCGAGCCGCGCCGTCGCCGAGCCGGGCCGCAGCGGCTTCGGCTGGCTTTCGTGGGGCGCCCAGCCGGTGAGCCAGACGGTCTCGAAGGTCGCGCGCAGCCGTCCGTCGGGGTCGGCGAAGCGCTTTGCGTAGACCTCCGCCGCGCGCGCCAGCACCGCGCGCCTGAGCGGCTTGCGGCTGCGCTCGGTGAGAGCGTTGGCGGCCCCAAAGGCGCGCAGGTCGTGCATCAGGGCGAACAGGTCGGCGTAACGGGCGACGAGGGAATCGACGTCGACGACCGGCAACGCGAAGCCGGCCCGCTGCAGCAGCCCGCCGAGCGCGCGCGCGGCGGCGAACGGCGCGACCCGCGGCGAGACGCCGCCCGAAATCTCGCTTTCGGCGATCGTCAGGCTTTGGCGCAATTCGGTCAACGTGTCGCCGCCGGCGAGCGCCGCGACGAACAATCCGTCGGGACGCAAGGCGCGGCGGATTTGGATCATCGCGCCGGGGAGGTCGTTGACCTGGTGCAACGCCAGCAGCGAGACGACGAGATCGGCGCTCTCGGCCGCCAGCGGCAGGCGCTCGAGATCGCCGACCACAACGGAGAAGCCGCCCGATCCGGCGCTGGCGGCGGTGGGCGCGAGGCGAAGCGTCGAGCCGCCGCCTGAGCGGGCGGCGAGCGCCGCTGCGGCGTGCGGGCCGGGCGCGCCGGCGTCGACGGCGACTGCGAACGCGCGCTTGACCAGGACAAGACGCTCCGCAAGCTCGTCGGCGGCGCGACGGAGCAGGAAATCGGCGCCGGGACGGTCGCCGCCGCCGCGCCAGGCGCGGTCGAGCCTCGCGGCCAGCAGGGCGCGGTCGAAGATTTGCGGCGGCGCGGCGGACATCGCGGCTTTATCGCGCGTCGCGCCGGCGGGCGCAAAGGCGCCTGGTTCGCTTCGACGGGCGGCAGGGTTTCCGTTTCCATGACGGTCAATTCCTGCTTTACTCGCGCCATGAGCCTGTCGGAAGTCAGGGCCGAGGCTTCGCCGCGCGCGCGGATTCGCGAGCTCTTCGCTTCGCTCAGTCGCGCCGCGCTCGACGCGCTCTACCCGCCGGTCTGCCTCGCTTGCCGCTCCGCAACCGGCGCCCATGGCGGGCTATGCCCCGCCTGCTGGCGGGCGATGCGTTTCATCGAGCGTCCTTTCTGCGATCGGCTCGGCACGCCGTTCGAGCAGGACCTCGGCGAGGGGCTGTTGTCGCCGCAGGCGATCGCCGATCCGCCGGTCTTCCGTCGCGCGCGCGCCGTCGCGCGGTTCGAGGACGGTCCGGCGCGCCGCCTCGTCCATCGGCTGAAATATTCTGATCGCGCCGACCTCGCCAAACCGCTCGGCGCCTGGATGGCGCGGGCGGGAGCCGACGTGCTCGTCGATTCCGAGGCGATCGTGCCGGTGCCGTTGCATCCGCTGCGCCTGTGGAAGCGGCGATTCAACCAGGCCGCGGCGCTCGCCCAGGCGATCGCGGCCGAGAGCGGCAAGCCGTTTGAGCCGCGCTGGCTGCTGCGGGTGAAACCAACCCGCAGCCAGGTCGGCCTCAGCCGCGAGCAGCGGGCGGCCAACATGCAGGGGGCGTTTCGCGTCGCCGCTGGCGCGCCGGTTCGGGGCCTGAGGATCGTCCTGGTCGACGACGTCCTCACTTCCGGCGCGACCGCCAACGCTGCGGCGCGGGCGCTGCTGCGCGCCGGGGCCGCCGACGTCGATCTGGTCGTATTCGCCCGGGTTGTGACGGGGACGTGACGCCCCATATATTGCGGTCGAGGCGGGCGCCCCGCCGTGAAAGGACCAAGATCTTGCCGCCGATCGTCATGTACACCAAGTCGACCTGCTCCTATTGCCGCGCCGCCAAGGATCTGTTGCGGCGCAAGGGAGCGACATACGAGGAAATCAGCGTCGACGGCGATCGCGCCGCCCAGGCGGCGATGGCGCTCAAGGCGGGCGGGCGGTCGACGGTGCCGCAGATTTTCATCGGCGCGACGCATGTCGGTGGTTGCGACGACCTCTACGATCTGGAACGCGTTGGAGAACTCGACGCGCTGCTGGCGGGATGACCCGATGATCAAATACGCCCTCGCCTGCGACAAAGGGCACGAGTTCGAGAGCTGGTTCCCAAGCGCCGCCGCCTACGACGAGCAGGCGCGGCGCGGCCTTGTCGTCTGTCCCGAATGCAGCTCGAACCGGGTCGCCAAGGCGATCATGGCGCCGGCGGTGGTGGGCGCGGCGCGCGCCAGCCTGCCGTCCGCCGAAGCGCCGACCGAAGTCGCGCTGCTCGACCGACGCCAGCGCGCGTTGCGCGATGCGGTCCGCGCGCTGCGCCGCGAGATCGAAGCCAACACCGACGACGTCGGGACCAAATTCGCCGAACTGGCGCGCTCGATGCACGCGGGCCAAACGCCCGAGCGGGCGATCCGCGGCCAGGCGACCGGAGCCGAGGTCGAGGTGTTGCTGGAAGAGGGCATAGGCGTGCTGCCGATGCCCGCCGCGCCGGACAAGCTCAATTGAGGTCACGCTCGACGGACTTGGACGGCCGTCACTCGGAAGCGAGGCTGAACTCCGACGCCTCGATCACCGCCGTGCCCATCATCGTGCGGGCCGAGACGCGGAACGGCAACAACACATGCGCGCTGGCCACCGGCGCCAGCCACACTTCGAGGTCCTTGTTGTCGGCCATGAACTTCGTCGACGGGCGGTCGCGGCGATGGCCGGCGATCGGCACGTAGCGAATCGCGCAGACGGCGACGGGACCCTGGTAGCCCTTGGCGGAGACCTCACGCTGGCCGACGTAAGTCAGATCGACGTCGAAACGCGTGTAGCCGTCGAATACCGGGATCTTGCGATCGCACGAGGCCGGGCCGACGAGCGGACCCTTGGCGGGGACCGGCACGACGACCGCGCCGATCGGGTCGACGACGCCCTGCTTGTCGCGCTCGGTCAGCGGCACGCGGTCGGGCTTTTCGTCGAATGGCGGCGCGATGTCGACGCCTGTCACCGCGTTGGCGGACAGCGACATGCGGATCGTGCGAGTCATGATCGCATTGGAGGCGATCGTCGCGAAGGTGGCGGGCACGACCCGACTTTCGATGATTGCGCCCTGACCGCTCGAGGCGCCGCGCGCGCGCGAGAACAGGTAGGCGAGGCCGGTGATCTTCGCGTGGGCGTCGATCGCGTAGCTGAACTGCGTCAGGTTGGCGTCGAGATTTGCGATGCCGATCGGCAGGCCGACCAGCGACACGCTGTAGGTCACGTGCAACATCTCGGCGCGAGCGCCGGCGAGCATGCACGACCACACAATCGCGCCGACGGCAACGCGGCGCCAAGCGCAAAAAAACCACCACGGCGCCGACATGCGACCTCCCGTTTCGGGCACGCGATTCCCGTTAGCATGGATGCCGAGAAATTCCGACATGAAAATGGCGAAGCGGGCTTTTTCGCGACGCCCCGGGGCCGAGCGAGGATTCTTTCGCCCTCCGCGCGACAGGGTCTTGCGGCGCGGGCGCGGCTGGTCGTAACCTCATCGCCATGGTCGAGGCGGTCATATCCATTCGCGGCGCGCGTTTCGGCGACGAGACCGGGATCGCGCGCGTTCACGACGAGGCGTGGCGCGAAGCCTATCGCGGCGTCATCCCCGGCCGCGAACTGGAGCGGATGATCGTTCGTCGCGGTCCAGCTTGGTGGCGCCGCGCCATTGCCGGCGGCACGCGGCTGATCGTCCTCGACTTCGCCGACGCCATCGCCGGCTACGCCAGCTATGGCCGCAACCGCATGCCGTCGCTGAGCTACAGCGGTGAAATCTTCGAACTCTATGTCGCCCCCGAATACCAGGGCGGCGGCCTCGGCCGGCGAATGTTCGAGGCGGCGCAGCGCGATCTCGCCGCGCACGGTTATCCGACTTTTGTCGTGTGGGCGCTGGCGGGAAACGACCGCGCGGTCGGCTTCTATCGCCGCCTCGGCGGGCGTATTGTGCGGCGGGCGCCCGAACAGTTCGGCGCCGAAACCTGCGAGCGCGTCGCCTTCGGATTCGATTGACCCGTGGGTCGCGGCGGCGCCGCACGAACCGGCCGGGCCGCGCTTTCCCGCTCTCGATCTCGGAGCTTACCCCGTGAATCTGCAAGCGGTGTCGATCGGCGAAAACGCGCCGACGGAAGTCAACGTCGTCATCGAAGTGCCGATCGGCGGCGAGCCGATCAAGTACGAAATGGACAAGGCGAGCGGCGCGCTGAAGGTCGACCGCTTCCTCTACACGTCGATGCGCTATCCCGGCAATTACGGCTTCATCCCGCACACGCTGTCGGACGACGGCGACCCGTGCGACGTCATCGTCGCCAACACCCGCGCGATCATTCCCGGCGCGATCATGAGCTGCCGGATCGTCGGCGTGCTGCTGATGGAGGACGAAGCCGGCGGCGACGAGAAGCTCCTGGCGGTGCCCTCCGCCAAGCTGACTCAGCGCTACGCGCGGGTGAAATCTTTCACCGACCTGCCGGAGATCACGCTCGAGCAGATCGAGCATTTCTTCGCCCACTACAAGGATCTCGAGCCGGGCAAATGGGTCAAGATCGTCCGCTGGGGCGACGCCGAGGAAGCACACCGCCTCGTCAACGAGGGCATCGCCCGCGCCTTGGCCAAGGGCAAGGCGTGAGGAGGGCGCATCGATGAAACGCGCGCTCCTGGACTCGCGGATCGGGGCGATGCTCGCCGCCCCGGCGCCGATCGCGGAGGATCGGCCGAAGCGTTACGTGGCGATCCGCGACCATTCGCGTTTCGTCGCCCTCGCCGGATAGAACGCCCGCGTCGCGGTCGGCGCGATCAACCGCGCGCCAGCCGCTCCATCGCGTCGAGGAAGTCGGCGACGAAGCGCGGCGCCTCGACTTCGATCGCGACATGGGCGTTGGGCGGCCGGCCCCAGACGCCGCGCCAGTCGGCCACGGTCATGCCGCTGGTCAGGGCGCCGGTCGTCTCGACGTCGACAGCGACGCGCTGGGTGACGATCGGCGACGGATCGATCGCCGCGGCGACCGCGAGCGGGTCGTGCATGGTGAACACGCGCGCGCCGGTGAGCCTCTCCATCGTTTCGAAATAGCAGCGCGACGAATCGTCGAGAAAGCGCAGCAGCGCCGGCGCGTGCGGCAGGCCTGAGCAGCGTCGCGCGAGATTTTCGAGATCGGCGGGACGCAGTTGCGCCTGTCGCGTCACGTCGAGTCCGACGGCGACGAGCGGCGCCGCTCCGTCGGCGGCGAAGGCGCGGAACACGATGCGCGCCGCTTCCGGGTCGTGCCAGATGTTGAACTCCGCC
>Ga0182030_10011536_pt1 | contig 17823 bp, 16 predicted proteins | sample 812S3MmetaG_FD_121299 | JGI IMG/M metagenome (GOLD analysis project Ga0182030, IMG submission 121299) | Permafrost microbial communities from Stordalen Mire, Sweden - 812S3M metaG (Illumina Assembly) | ecosystem: Environmental > Terrestrial > Soil > Wetlands > Permafrost | place: Sweden...
GCATTGGCCAGCAGCTTGCCGTTGCCGTCGCGGTCGAGAACCGATGCCAAGTCGAAGCGGAACCCATCGACGTGCATCTCGACTGTCCAGTATCGGAGGGCGGCCATGATCTGCTCCCGCACCGCCGGATTGTTGGCGTTGATGGTGTTGCCTGTGCCCGTGTAGTCCTTGTAGTGGCGTTTGTCATCCGCGAGCGTGTAGAAGATCGCATTGTCCATCCCGCGGAAACAAAGCGTCGGCCCCAATTCGTTTCCCTCCGCCGTGTGATTGAACACGACATCGAGGATTACTTCTATTTCAGCCTTGTGGAGGGCCCTGACCATTTCCTTGAACTCCCGCTTCTGCTCGCCCAAACCTACCGAACTGCTGTAGGAGGCTTTGGGCGCGCAGAAAATCACTGGATCGTATCCCCAGTAATTCTTGAGCGCTTGCTTTGTCCGAGGGTTTATGCGCGTGACGGAATTCTCGTTAAACTCCTGCACGGGCATCAGTTCCACAGCGGTTATTCCCAGCGTCTTGAGATAGGGAATTTTTTCGATCAGCCCACGATAGGTTCCGGGATGGTCCACGCCCGACTTGGGATGAATGGTGAAGCCGCGGACATGCGTTTCATAGATGACCATCTTCGACCAAGGATGCCGCGGTAGCCGGTCCCCCTCCCATTCGAAGGGCTCGCTGAAATAGACGCATTTCGGCATCGACCCGGAATTGTCCGCCTTCGAGAGAGCCAGATCTTGTTCCGGCGAAGACGAGTCATACCCACGTGCCGATGCAAAATCCCAGGGGGGCAGCCGCGAAATTGCAGTCGCAAAGGGGTCGAGGAGCAATCGGTGGAAATTGAAACGATGTCCCTTGCCGGGCTCGTAAGCACCATCCACACGGTAAGCATAGCATTGGCCGGTCGCGATCCCCTTCACCCAAACGTGCCATACGTCGCCGGTGCGGTTGTGCGTTGCATCCAGGTTGATCGCCCGGGAGGGCGCCGCGTCTTTGGGATGGTCAAACAATTCCAGTCGAACACGGCTGGAATTTCGGCTGAAGATGGCGAAATTAACTCCGCCTCCGCTTTCCTGGGTTCCCAAGGGCAGCGGAGAACCCGCGCGAACGTCCGTGCGCCCGGAGACCTTGGAGATGTGATCTTGCAACTTGCGCTGGGGCAAGTTCTTCATCGCTGCCAAAGGATTCGATCGGATTCCAACGGAACCGTCGCTCCGGAGCGTTGAGGTATCGCTCGCGCCGTGTAGTCGCTCGCCGGACGTGTCATGCGCACCGTCGCGCGGTAAACCCTCCCGCCGGATGGGCCGGCCGGCGGATCCGCGCATTTCATTTCCTCCCGCACGGGATCGCCCCCATTAACGCGGTTCGCATAAAGCTCGACTCGCACCGCACTCGGTTCGAGTTCGTTCAGGAAGGTTTCGACCGCAAACGCGTGGTGATCCGCGTTGGTTTCGACTCGCAGGTCGCCGAAGCGCACTGAACCCCACTTTCGATCCACCGCCTGCTGCCAATCGACCACTTGTTTTCCGATCGTACCTTTGTTCGCCGCGCGCTCATGATAGGCGGCAGCAGCGGGCAAATAGTGCTGCTCGGTGTATTCACGCACCGCGCGGCCCGAGGCAAACCTGGGAGTCAGTCGAGCCATGCTCTCCCTAATTCGCTTCACCCAGCCAGTGGGTATGCCATTCTCATTGCGGGTATAAAATTCTGGTATGACCTCTTGCTCAAGGCGCTCGTACAGAGCCTCAGCCTCGGCGGCATCCCAAGCGGGATCTTCGCCGTGCTCCTGACCGTCACCCAAGGCCCACCCGACGTCCGGCATATAAGCTTCGGCCCACCAGCCGTCTATTTCCGACAGGTTGAGGCCGCCGTTGACGAGCACCTTCATGCCGCTGGTGCCACAGGCTTCCCAGGGCCGCCGAGGCGTGTTTATCCAAACATCGACTCCCTGCACCAGGTGTTCGGCCAAAAGCATGTCGTAATCGGCCAAAAAGACCACTGGAGGGTTTGCATCGGTGCGCCGAATAAAACGCGTCCACTCCTGGATCAGCGCCTGGCCGGCTTGGTCGGCCGGATGCGCCTTGCCTGCGAGGATGAGCTGCGCCGGGCGCTGGGGATTTTTGAGAATGCGAAGCAGCCGGTCGGGGTCGTGCAGCAGCAGGTTTGGCCTCTTATAAGTCGCAAAACGTCGGGCAAAACCGAGGGTCAATATGCCGGGATCCAACCGGGACTGGGTCCGGGCAACGACCTCCCGCTCCGCACCTGCGGCATCCATCTGCAGGCCGATCCTTTCACGAGCATATTCCACCAGGGATTTTCGGCTGATGGTGCGCAGAGCCCAGAGTTTCTCATCCGAGACACGGCGGAGGTCCGTCTCCAATGTGGTCGATGTCCCCAGCCACCGTCCTTTGCCGCAGGCGTCAGTCCAAAGCTCGTCCGCTGCGGCCGAATCCCAAGTTGGCATGTGCACGCCGTTGGTCACATGGCCGACCGGCACTTCGTCCTCCGGCCACCGGGGAAAGAGCGGGGCAAAGATGTGGCGGCTGACGCGGCCATGCAGCCGGCTGACTCCATTGACTGCTCCGGACCCGCGCATCGCCAAATAAGCCATGTTGAAAGGTTCGTTCCCATCATCGGGGTTCTGGCGTCCCAAGGCCAGGAACTCGCGCAGCCCCAGACCAAGCTTTTCCTGCGCGTACCGGCCCAGGTATTGCTCCATCAGCTCGGGCGAAAAGAGGTCAAATCCCGCGGCAACCGCCGTATGGGTCGTAAAGATATTTCCCGCACGTGTGGCCGCGAGCGCAACCGGGAAAGGCTGCCCGGCTTCGGCCATAAAGCCCAGGGCGCGCTCCAATAAAGCGAAGGCCGCGTGTCCTTCATTGAGATGACAGACATCCGGTTTGAGTCCAAGCGCGGTCAGCAATCGCCAGCCGCCGATTCCAAGCGCCATCTCCTGCTTCAAACGCAATTCCTGGTCCCCGCCATAAAGCTCACTGGTGATGCCCCGATGGATCGGAACATTGGCCGCATTGTTCGAGTCGAGCAAATAGAGCTTGGCCCGGCCGACTTGAACCTCCCAGGCGCGCAGCCAGACCGAGTAGCCAGGCAATGGTATCTCTATTCGCAGCCACTCGCCGTTCGCCTGGCGCACCGGCGTGACGGGCAATTGACTGGGATCGTTATAGGGATAGAGCGCTTTCTGCGCTCCGTTCCGGTCTATCACCTGGCGAAAATACCCGTGCTGATAGAGCAGCCCCACTGCGACCACCGGAACCCCCAAATCGCTCGCGGCCTTGAGCTGATCGCCGGCCACGTTTCCGAGGCCGCCCGAATAAATGGGAAGGGCCTCGCTCAACATGTATTCCATGCAAAAATAGGCGACGCAATTGAGAGAACTCTGGGGATATTTCTGCTGAAACCAGCGAGGCATCGTCGCCGCCTGCCGTTTGGCCTGGACCAGACGGTCAAGCAATTGGCAAAAGTCTGGATCGGCCAGGGCTTGCGAAAGTTTTTCGCGCGAGACGGTCTGGAGCACCGTGCTGGGATGATGGGTGAGCGCCCAGAGCGCGGGATCGAGGCGCCGCCACAACTCATCCATACTGTGATTCCACGTCCAGCGGAGGTCCATGGCCAGTTCGGTCAGTGCTTCACGGCCTGGCGGCGGAACGGGCGGAGACGGGGCGCTGGACGAGGCTGCGCTCATAACTTTGATTTTGGCCGCACAAGATGGCTCTTCGGGATCGCGTTCATTGCATCACGTGACAACCGCTTCGCTCGACTTCCTCTGATGCGAGGGCGGTGGCGCTAAACTGGCCTTCGGCGCAGTTTTGGCCGTCAACGCTGAGCCGACAATTGTCTGGGCCTCTTCCAGAATCTTGCGCAAATGAGCATCGTCACGAAAACTCTCGGCATAAATTTTATAGATATCCTCGGTACCGGATGGACGCGCCGCAAACCAGCCGCTCTCCGCAACGACCTTTAGCCCGCCGATGGGGGCCCCATTGCCCGGGGCGCGGGTGAGAATCGCCTTTATTCTTTCCCCGGCTAGCTCCGAGGTCTTGACTTGCTCCGGCGACAGATTTGCGAGCACGGCTTTTTCGGCCCGGCTTGCAGGAGCCTCTACACGGTCATAAACTGGATCTCCGAATTCCTCGGTGAACGCGCGGTAAATTTCGCCGGGATCGCGGCCCATTCGCGCCGTCATCTCGGCGGCGAGCAAACAGGGTACGAATCCGTCCTTGTCCGTCGTCCAAACACTGCCATCCAGACGGGAACACGTCGCACCTGCGCTTTCTTCTCCGCCAAAGGCAAGAGAGCCGTCAAGCAATCCTCCCACGAACCACTTGAAGCCAACCGGAACCTCGAAGAGCTTCCGCCCCAGTTTGGCGGCTATGCGATCGACCGACTGGCTGCTCACCAGCGTCTTCCCGACCGCCGCCGCTTTGGGCCATTTCGGCCGGTTCTGGAAGAGATATGAAACCATTGCGCATAGGTAATGGTTGGGGGGCAACAGCCCTTTTCCTTTGGTGACAATGCCGTGCCGGTCGTGGTCAGTATCGCAGGCGAAAGAAAGGTCGAAGCGGTCCCTCATCTGGATCAATCGCTGCATCGCATAGGTCGAGGATGGATCCATCCGGATCTGACCATCCCAATCCACCGTCATGAATCGGAAGGTGGGATCGACCAAATCGCTGACCACCGTAAGATTTAAATTGTAGCGCTCGGCGATGCGTCCCCAGTAATGGACCCCGGCGCCACCCAGCGGATCGACGCCCAGACTGAGCTTTGCTCCGCGAATGACATCCATTTCAATCACGTTGCCGAGATCGGCGACGTAGGCGCCAAGGAGGTCGCGCCGGTAGGTCGTCGCGGCTTTGCGCGCCTTGTCGAGCGGAACACGCTTCACGCCGGTCAGGCGGGACTCGAGAATTTCATTCGCCTTGTTTTCGATCCAACCGGTTGCGACGGTGTCCGCCGGGCCGCCGGTGGAAGGATTGTATTTGAAGCCCCCATCATGGGGCGGATTGTGCGAGGGTGTAATGACAATCCCATCAGAAAGTCCGGTCTTCTTCCCGCGATTGTACGTCAAAATCGCCTGTGAAATCACCGGCGTCGGTGTGTATTCGTCCCCTTCGGCGATTATCACCTCGACTCCATTTGCCGCCAGCACCTCGAGCGCAGTGGCATAGGCCGGAATCGACAGCGCATGGGTGTCGATTCCCATAAACAGCGGCCCTTCCGTTGCCTGCAGCTTTCGATAGAAGCAGATCGCCTGGGTAATCGCGAGGATATGCCATTCGTTGAACGCCCGATTGAATGACGAACCCCGATGCCCGGAAGTGCCGAATGCCACGCGTTCCGCGGGCACCGCGGGGTCGGGCACCTCAGCGTAATAGGCGGTGACGAGTCGAGGCACATCAACGAGTATCCCGACGGGCGCCGGCTTTCCGGCCAAGGGGCTTATTTTCATGGGACTTCCCCCAATGCATTGCGTTCGAGTTTCGTCACTTTTTCCAGACGACGGACATGGCGTTCCTCGCCGCTGAAATGTGCCGCGAGAAAGATTTGCACCAGCTCCCCCGCGGTTGCGTGACCGATGACGAGACCGCCGAGGCAGATCAGGTTGAGGTTGTCGTCCTCGACACCCTGGTGCGCGGAAAACGCTTCGTCGATCAGGCATGCGCGGACGCCGGTCACCTTGTTGGCGGCGATCGAGGCTCCCACTCCGCTGCCGCAAATGGCTACGCCGCGATGGACCTGGCCTCGCGCGACGGCGCGCGCCAGCGGGACGACAAAATCCGGATAGTCATCCTTCGGCTGCCGCTTCCGATCCCCAAAATCCTTCACCTTGTGACCCGCCGCGCGCAGCATCCCGAGCAGATATTGTTTCAATTCAAAGCCACCGTGGTCCGCGGCGATTCCGACAAGCTTCGGCTTCGCCCTTGTCGTTGCTCTTGAACTCATCATCGGCCGCTTTTTTAGTCGCAAGAGCATGCGATCGTTCGTTGTGGCGGCTTAATCGCGATGGCGGTATTGCCCAGGTACCAAGGGTCTATCTCAGACCGGTGCTGCCACGCGTTGCCGCATTGCCTGATGGTGATCCAATGTTTCTGGATTTGTGCCATTGAGAACTTCCTTCGCATGAATGATTTCATCCGCAGAACCATGAGCGAGCAGGAGAAACTTGTCGGTCTTCAGCGCCGTCTCATATTTCAGTACGCTGTCCTTCGGGATGCCCAATCCAAACAAGCCTGCCCCGAGCGCGCTCAGACCGCCAACCACGACCGCGCTTTCCAGTGCCCCGACAAGCCAACCAACGAGCGGCCCAGCAATGAGCAACGGCCCGATGCCCGGAATAAAAAAGAACGCGGAGCCGAACAGGCATCCCCAAATCCAGCCCCAAAAGGCTCCTATTTTCCCCCAGTGTTTCATCCGGTCACCGACGTTGTAGTAACCGACCACATGCTGTTCGGTGTGATAGTCCCGGCCGACAATCGACAGCTTTTTCATATCGAAGCCGGATTGCTGTAGTTCCTTGACAGCCGCCTCGGCTGCCGTGTGCGAAGGATAAATTGCTACGATAGAATCATTCTTATTCATATGTTTCCCTTTAATTTGCTGTTTTGCTGTGAAGTTGGATCCGGTGGCATTCCCTATGGATACTGGGTTAGTTTCGATGAAGTTCGTAGCTTGCATCAACCTGGCTGATGGGCCCGCGCTTCCGGCGGCGACAAAGCCGCCCGATGAAGCGGCCTATGGGTGGCAGATGAAAATGACGGACGTTAAGTAGTGTTTTCTTCTGCCAATGACCGAGCAACGACTCAGTCGCGGAAATTCTCCATTGCATGATTTTCCAAGCCGGCCCTCGCAAGGCCGGTTTCCGTCGTCTGTTGAATATCTCGAACCGTGAGATTCACGAACACCTTGGACTCCGCGTAGCTGATTCGTTCAATCTTATCGGGGGAGATCAGGGTTGCTTTGCCGTTGCCCCTATACCAGTGGCCGGCTTCGACGACCAAGTCGCGAATCGCCCAGCTATGATCGTCGGCCAGGAAGCCGCTCACGTGGCCAATCGCTCTGCCGACTGTTTGAATGTGATATCCGGTTACCTCTTGAGTGCTTCGGAGATGGCTGTCTTTCCGAAGATGGAGCGGCAGATGCGCCTCTACATCGTCTTTGGATGGCGAGGGAACCTGCGGATAGCCGGCAGCGTTGCGCAGCCCACCGGCATTCCAGTAAGTCGGCCAACCGTAATAGCGGTGATATGCGATCTCATATTGTCGGGAAACCGGAATGTGCGATTCAAGCAGGGGGCTGTTTTCGATCTGCTTTTTGCTCAACTTAACACGCAGCGTCTTTTGATGTTTATCCCATTGGCCAAAAGCATGAGGGGAGAGCAGCACGAGGCGTTCTGGCAGCCATGGCTCCGTATCCGCAACTAGGTAGCGAATTGTCCAAGTTTTGTCGTCAAAGTAGAAATCCTTCACCGAGCCGATCTCGCCGTCTAGAGCAGCGAGCTTGTGGCCATAGAGTTCGTTGATGTTTTGTAACATAGATCTTTCATTCTACGGTTATTTTGTGACCGACTTTCGTTCTGAAAAGCGTCCTCTCTGTCGGAGCTGGAGAGCATGCGCCGAAAGACGACTGGAGACTATGGGGTGTTGTCCTACGTGGAGGTGTGTTTCTCAGCAGTTTTCCTGTGGTGAGCCTGTCGCTAACGCTAGAGCGAAGTCGTTTCCTTGCCGGTCTGCCCGGGGAATCGTTCGTTCAACTCTTCCATCAGGTCATCGCTCTTGTGGTTGAAATCAAAACGCGGATCAGCGAGGGCGATCCTGTCCCTCTCTTTTCCCACAAATGCCGGCGAGCAACATAATTGCCGCTCGGCTTCCAGCCATAGCTCGTCGTCGCGGCCTTGCGGGCATTCTTTTTCCCGCCACAACGCTTCTGCCCGCGTTGCAATCTCATCATGAGACGGAACTAGAACCGCGTCGGCGGAAGACGTTGACGATGAGGACGAGCGATCAAAGATTTTCTTTTTCATCCAGCAACCTTGGGCGCCCGATGCCCGTTTGCAACCGTCGTGCCCGATTTGATGCGTCCTGAAATCAATTAGAGCCCAGCAGCTGGTCTTAGGGCTTACCCATTTCTTGATAACCATGTGATTCCCATCTTGGGAAACCAGGCTGTAGCAGTTGGGTCATGAATATTGGCATTTCGGGCCGCCCCGCGCAAATCTGAGCCTGCAAGGGAGGATAACACCCCATAGCCCGCAAGCTGCGCTTTGCGCTAAAGTGCGCGCCCTGCAAAAAAGTTCCCCGACAATCGGAGACGTATCATCACCCATGAAAGACAGATCCGGTCGCCCTGCCGGCTTCCTGCACCCGGCGAGCAAATAGCCTGCCGGAGAGGCGCTGTGAAACGAGAAGGAAACAAACTATGAAAACATGTAAATCGAAGGAATGGACTCACCGCACAGCGATCAGCCGATGGTCTGCTACCCTCCTGGTTGCGGCCGGGATGCAGATTCTGATGCTTCCGCGCCTAAAAGCGGAGACGAAGGAAAAGCAAATTACCGACAGCGGCATCACATCCGTCGTTGAAAAGGGACTAAAACAGGAAAAGGGAGTGGTCCCGGATGATGTGGATGTCAGCACCAGTCAGGGGATCGTGACGCTTTCCGGATCGCTGGACAATCTCCTCGCGAAAGAGCGAGCGGTCAGAATCGCAGAGAGTATCCGTGGCGTGCGCGGGGTGATTGACCAGACTACCGTGACTCCGGTGTCCCGCTCCGACGAAGACATCAACAAGGACATCGCGGCGGCGCTGAAGCAAGATCCCGCGACAGAATCCTATCAGGTGGCCGCTTCCGTTCAGAATGCCGTCGCCACGTTGACGGGCAGCGTCGGCTTTTATGGGGAAAAACAACTTGCCACACGGATTGCCGAGGGAATCAAGGGGGTCAAGGAGGTCCGCAATAATGTCACGATCGATTACCTGGCGAAACCCACGAACACTCAGATTGCCGACGACATCAAGGCCCGCCTCCAATGGGACATCTGGATCAATGGCGAACTCATCAAGCCCGTCGTGGAAGATGGCAAAGTAACACTCACTGGAACGATCGGAAGCGCGATTAGCAAAACGAGGGCCCTCGACGATGCCTGGGTGAGTGGAGTGACCTCCGTGGACGACAGCGGCGTGAAAATCGAGCCGCGTACAAGCAATGGCGCGCACCAAGAGCAGGAATACGCGACAAGGTCTGATAGCGAGATCAAAAAGGCAATTCAGGCTTCCCTTCATCTTGATCCCCGCGTCTCAGCCTTTTCTCCCGATGTGACCGTCGAAGACGGTGGTGTCATTCTCGGCGGCAATGTTGGCAACCTGAAGGCGAAAACATCCGCTGAAGAGGACGCAAAAGATATCGTAGGCGTGTGGCGGGTTGACAACCTTCTGAAGGTGAAAGCAAAGGAGCAACCCACAGATGCGCAGATGGAAGCACAATTGAAGGCGGCGTTGGGCTGGGATCCGCTGGTGGACGGTGATACAATAACCGTGGCTGTGACCAAACGCGTCGCCCATCTCTCTGGGACGGTCGATTCAAGTTTTGAAAAGGCCGAAGCGCAAGATGTTGCCTCGCGGATAAAGGGGTGCTCTCGGTCCGCAATAGTCTGAAAGCTGAACCAGAGGTTTCGTATTACTATGACTATTCGCCCTACTACTCCTACGGCGACTGGCCCTATTACTCCTACTACGGCGGGCTGTATAACAACCAGTTTCTCAACTATGATTACGGTATGTATGAACCTCAGCTTTATATGACCGACGATCAGATCAAAAAGAGCATTAGGGACGAGTTCTTCTGGAGTCCCTTCGTGGACAACAGTGATATCAAGGTGACCGTTAATGGAGGGGTGGCCACCTTGACCGGCACCGTCGGGACTCGAATCGGCTTGGGTGAGATAAACAACGACGCTTATCAGGGTGGCGCGACCAAAGTGGTAGACCAAGTCAAGCTCAAGCACCACGCTTGGTGGTGGTGGTGGTAAGACCCGATCGCGCGGCCTGCCGTTGCAACGCATGATCGGCTGTCTTCCAGAGCAGCCGACTTCCGGCGCCACCGACTCAATACGAACCTCTAATTTGTCTCGCCAAGCAAGAGTCACACACTTCCGCCCTCAGCCCAATCGATGCCAAACATGCGCCGCTCCACGAAGAAATCCCGCAGTGCGCAGGAGACCAATGTGTTCAGTATGGGAAGCCTGCCGACAGCGATGTGGCGATCTGACTCGAAGCGGACCAGCCGCATGCCGGACGTTGGCTTCCGCACGTAAGCTCGAAGGGCGAACCAATAAAAGCGGTGGTCTCAGCCGTTCCAGGAAATCAATTCAGCGCAAAAAGCCGTTCGTCCGCGAAAGCATAACCTTAGGCGATAATTAATATGGTCAAGACACCAACGCACGTCGATCCGCCAAGTGAACAGGATAGCCCCGCGGGAAGTTGCGGCATTTCCGGGCGATGGCGTGCGTTGAAACTTGTCGTTCTTGCATTGATAATACTCATTGCCTTCCTGGCGGTCATTACCGGCGTGATACAAAAAGGGCTGTGGATGGGGCAACTGGGCTTCTCTGGTATCTTCTGGACACTCCTATCCCTGCGATGGGGACTGTTTGGCGCGGCTTTCATTGTCGCGCTTCTGTACCTGTGGATCAATTTTCGCTTGGCGGCGAGAAACGTCGCCACTTTCCGTGCCGGTCACGTGACCAGCAAGACCAGCATCCCCGCGCAACTCGAGATTCAGATCTCGCCCACGGTTTTCAAGCTGGCCACGGCCGCGATCACCGTTTTCGCCGCTCTGATCTTTGCGCTCATCTTCTATGCGCAGTGGGACACATATCTCCGCTTCCGTTATGGCGGCTCGTTTGGCTTATCCGATCCTCTCTTCGGGGTCGATGCCGGGTTCTATCTGTTTCGGCTCCCATTTTACGAGCTTTTGCAGGGCAACCTGACCGTACTGGCGCTGGTCGCGATCCTGGCCGTCTTGGCCTCCTACTCATACTTCGGGTTGCTGCAGTATAGCGGCGGCGGACAAATAGAGAGCCGGAGCACGAAGTCCGTTCCACATCTGTCTGCCCTGTTCTTCGTCCTGATCGCCAGTTTCGGATGGAGGTTTTACCTGGATCACTACGAACTCCTCTACTCCACCCAAGGAGTAGTTTACGGAGCCGGCTATACGGCGGATCATGTCACCAGGATCGCCTTCTGGATTATGGCCGCCGCCGCCGCCGCGCTATGCGCGCTCCTGGCGGTCAATATCTTCCGACCACGATTCAGAGCGATAGCGATTGGATCCGGAATCTACGTCGCCTTGTACGTCATCGCCGTTTTGCTGGTACCGGCCCTCTTCCAGAGGATCTCGGTCCAGCCAAACGAGCTGGCCCGCGAAACTCCGTATCTCAAGAACAACATCGAGTTCACCCGAAAGGCCTACAGCCTCGACGCGATCCACGAGACCTCCTACCCGGCGCTAGCAGACCTGACGCCCGAAGTAATTGCGAGAAATCAAGACACGATCCAGAACATCCGGCTCTGGGACTACCGTCCTTTGCTTCAGATGTACCAACAAGCTCAGGAGATACGGCTCTATTATCAGTTTTACGGGGTTGATGTGGACCGCTACCACCTACCGGATGGTTATCATCAGGTGATGCTTTCCACCCGTGAGCTCGCACCCCAGCTTCCTGCTGAAGCCCAAACGTGGGTGAACCAGAGGTTGCAGTTCACCCATGGTTACGGCTTGGCCATGAGCTTCGTCTCGAAGACTATTGGGGGCGGATTTCCGCAGTACGTACTTGAGAATATTCCACCCGAATCCGCCTTCGGCCTCACCATAAGCCAGCCCGCCATCTACTACGGCAGGTCGATGCCTGGATACCGGATCGCCGCGACCAGGGTCACAGAGTTTGACTACCCCAAAGGGAACAAGAATGTCTATACAAGTTACGCCGGAACAGGAGGGATCCCGCTGGACAGCTTGTGGAAGCGGCTCCTGTTCACCTGGACTCAGGCCGATGTCAACATCCTGTTTACCACCTATCTTAGGCCGGAGAGCAAGATTCAGATTTGGAGGAACGTTCAGGAACGCGTGCAGCAGATCGCTCCGTTCTTGCGCCTCGATCAGGATCCCTACGCCGTGGTGAGCGAGGGCAAACAGTACTGGATCCAAGACGCCTACACCGTCTCGGATCATTTTCCCTACTCCACTCCTCACGGGGCGTTCTTTGAGCAACGGTTGAACTACATTCGAAACTCCGTAAAGGTGGTGGTGGACATGTACGATGGAACCGTCCGGTTTTACGTCATGGATCCGAAAGACCCGGTCCTGGCGGTATACCGGCGGGCGTTTCCGGGCGTTTTCAAAGATCTGGATCAGCTCTCAGCCGATCTGAAAACGCATCTGCGGTACGCGAAGGATCTCTTCTCGATCCAGGCCGACCAGTATCGAACATTCCACATGACGGTTCCGCAGGTCTACTATAACCGCGAGGACCTTTGGGTGTTCCCCAACGAGACGTACGCGGGCCAGGTCACGCCCATGCAGCCCTATTACATCCTGATGAAGCTCCCCGGAAGTGACCAGCTGGAGTACCTCCTCATGACTCCTTTTACGCCCCAAAAGCGAAACAACATGATCTCCTGGTTGGCCGCCCGGTGCGATTTTCCCGAATTCGGGAAGATGCTCTTTTATGAACTTCCCAAGGAGAAGCTGATCTACGGCCCAATGCAAATCGAGGCGATGATCAATCAGAACACTGCGATCGCCGCGCAACTGACCCTCTGGGACCAAAAGGGGTCGAGGGTTATCCGGGGAAATCTGATCGCGGTACCGATCGAAAATTCCTTTCTCTACGTCGTGCCGCTATACCTCACGGCGGAAGGCACGGATTTCCCTCAACTCAAGCGCGTGATCATGATTTCCGGGGACAAAGTGGTGATGGAGCCCACGCTCGACGAGGCAATCCAATCCATCTTCGGGACGCAGCCATCCCAGAGTGCCGCGCAGGCGCTCCGCACGCAACCGGGCTTGGACCAGGCAAGGGCGCAATTCGAGGAGGCCCAGAAGGCCATGCAGCAGGGGAATTGGGAAAACTTCGGCAAGGCGATGGACGCGCTCAAGCGCTTGCTGAACGGGCCGGCGCAATAGGTGGCTGTGTTTGACCGCCGATGATGGGAGAACGCCACGATTGTCGTCGTCCCCAGCACGGCCGTTGAATCCATGCAACTTGGCGGCCTTGCTGGGTTAACAGCGTTGACCATGGGCTTGGGTCAGGACCGCAAAGTCAAGCCACAGGATACACCTGAAAGCCAGCCCAACGGGACCGCCGCTTCGAAGCCGGCCACTTCGAGCGTGCTGGTGGCATAGAGTCGATCTCGGCTAATATCCAAGGCATCCCGTGCATGGCCGCATCGCAGTCGCGCTGCGATGTGCTGGAGACGGCGGAGCGCTCGCCTCTGCGGATGGCGCCCAGAACAACACATCCAGTTGACCTTGCGCCCCGCCGCGCGCGATGCGGTTCCAAGTTCCGGCCGAAAGAGCCTCTTGGTCGGCGCTTCGACGATGGCGATCAAGACGCGTTTGCGCAGGCCGCAACTGCTGTCGCCGCCGGCTCCTTCCAACCAGCGAAGGAACGCGGCCGGACAAGGTTGAATGTTGCGGACCGCCATGATGACCATTTAGGGAGCCTCGATGTCTCCATTGGCTTGGGTGGCACATTCGGGCGACGTCGCGACATCGACGCGCCAGATTCGGAGTTCGGGTGTAAGCTCGTTTTCCAGTTCGCGCGTAAGATGCAAATAGGCCGCCATCGCTCGGCCGACTGAGGTGAAGCAGTCGTAGAGAATGACGACGTTGAATTTGTCAGCGGTATTGCAAGACCACATGGCGGGAAGTTGGGCTGACACTGGAACCGGGACCTGAACACAGCCAGGGTCCTTCAAGCCGAGCCCAAATTAGGCCGGTGGTGGCGAAGCGAGAGGTTCAGCGTTTGTCCTCCATCTTCTGCTGGATGTCGTCTGCAACCCTGTTCTTGTGCGAACGCGTCCAGCATATCGCAAAGACCCCAAGGCCCAGAAAAACAATGACTCCAAGGACCATCGCAAAATTCACTTTGGTCCCCCACCTGCGTAGGTGGATCAAAGGTTGCCCATCGCCTTCGTCGAATCCCATACCCGAAAGGTGTTTGCAGCTGATTTAGATTCTCGGCGTCGGCGCCGCCTTGGTCTCGGTGCACCAGGGGCCGGCCAGCTTCACCAGCCAGATGCTCAGCCCACCGGTAACAATAATTAAAATCGAGCTCGGGATTCGACCCAGGTGGTAACTGCCGATGACGATTTCCGACCGGGCCCATAACCGAGCGATGAGACCCAAGCTGACAAGCCCAAAGATCACGCCTGAAACCCGAAGACCGACAGTTCGTAAGTTCATATCAGAATGCACCGACCCAAGGTGCCAAGGGGCAAAATGGTCAGGCCCGATTGCAGGTTGGCCACCGACCGGGCTTGATGCGCTTTACGAGGCATCTTTTGGGTGTCTCATCTCAGGCAAATGTGATCATTTGTGCATTGGGCGTGTCTGACCGATCGCTAACTCTTCGACCCAATATCCTTTGCGGTTGTAATGGTGATGCAGTTTGGCCTCGAAGTCCCGAGTTGTCTGCGATTCCTCCACGTATTCCGGCGATTGTTTGATGGCCTCGCGGGTAAGATTGATAAAAACCCTACGCTCGCTCCAACTGACGCGCTCAATCCATTGTGGTGAAATCAGGATCTTTTTTCCAGGCCACCAGTTTCGGGTATCGATGATGAAGTAACGAATCGCCCAAGTTTCATCATCGATCAGGAAATCTTCGATGTGGCCGATGTCGCCATCTGTGGCTTGGACGTTACGACCGCTCACATCGTGAGTGCTGCGCAGATGGGGATCCCACGATTTCTCACCATGGGTGGGTCTCATCCATTTTTCACTGTCGCGTTCAATATAAGGATAATAGCCCCAGCCATATAGACCGCCGCAATAATACCCCGGCCATCCATAATACCCGTAATAGTTGTCCTCGAATTGACGGGACACAGGCTTGTCGCTGGTCAGGGCAGGACTGTCCTCGATTTTCTTCTTGGTCAGAGCGACGTCGATCTGGCGCTCTTTCTCGTCCACGTCGCCCAGCGCATAGGGGGAAATGAGCACCTGCCTGCCCGTGAGCCAGGTTCCGGTGTTGGCGACCAGATAGCGAATTGTCCAGTGCCGGTCATCGAAATAGAACTCCTCGACCTTACCGATTTCCCCATCGAGGCTGTGCAACGAGTAGCCCTTGAGCGTTTTGGCTTTGATTAACATGATAAAGCTTTCGTCTTTTGCATACCGCTTTTGTTATGCTGTTGTGTCGGCGTTCGACTGGCAGCGTATTCGGGAAATCCGCCTCACTCACCTCCATCTGCCGGGTTAGGCCAGCCATACTACACCGCTGACGACGGCTTCGCCATGGGGTATTGCCCTACCATGGGTCGCATCGGCCGCCAGAGCGGGATGAGGCGCGCCTCTCCTCACTCCGGTAGCTGCTGGGTCGTTTCGACCACGGTGCCCGACAGCATCCGGCGCCCAATAATCGTCGTCGACAATTTGGCGGGATCAGGCAACTTCGTGACACCTCAACAACAGGCAGCCGATTTCAAGCCGCATCCAGCGCGGCCGTCATCAAATCGATCGAGTGTCAGCATTAAAACAAACGAAACGGAGCGCATGGTTATGAAGTCACAAACTATGGGTCTGAAAGTTGCGAGTGTGATCTTTGGGTTGTTTTGCCTGGTTCACATTCTGCGTTTGATCAGGGGTTTTCAAATTGTCGTTGGCAGTTACTATTTTGGGCGAGGCCTGAGCGTGGTCGCCATCATTGTCAGCGGCTTTCTATGCGTTTGGCTGTGGAAGCTGGCGTGCCCGGGCTCCAGCAGCACCAAGGCAACACCAGCGTCAAATCCCTGACCCGATTGCCATTTCAGGCAGTGCCGGGTGATTTGAGGATAAAAGATTCCCTGCCTTGAACCCTCAATCGGCTTGGCTAGCGCCGACTTTAGTTTGCATCGGGCACCGACACTGGCACGGACCGTACCAGTCTGCCCAGGGTCAGGCCTTGGACCAATATGGAGAAAATGACGATTACGTAGGTGATCGTGACGATGGCATCGCGCCAGTTGCTGCGGGGTATCGACAGAGCCATGGCAACTGCAAGACCGCCCCGTAATCCTCCCCAGGTCAGGATCAAGCTGGTTTTGTCCTGCCAAGATCCTTGGCGACGAAGCAGACGCAACGGCAGGCTCACGCTTATAAAGCGCGCCGCCAGCACCAATGGGACGGCGACCAGCCCAGCGGCCAGATACTTCCACTGGAAATCGAGGACCAGCATCTCAAGACCGATCAGCAAGAACAAGATTGCGTTCAGAAGCACATCGATCAGCTGCCAGAAGTCGTCGATATGCTTGCGAGTGGTTTCCGACATGGCGAAGCTGCGGCCACGATTGCCAATGAACAGCCCGGCCACGACTACGGCCAGAGGTCCCGACGCGTGGAGAGCCGCGGCCGCCGCATAGGTCCCCATGACCAGAGCCAGGGTAATCAGAATTTCCACCTGGTATTCGTCGATGCCCTTGAGCATCCAGTAGGAGAGGAGCCCCGTCGCAATTCCCAGAAGCAGGCCTCCGATGACTTCCCTGAGAAACAACCATGAACCGTCGGCAAAACTAGGGTGGCCACCGGCGGCCACCCCAAGCATCACGAGAAAGACTACGACGCCGACTCCGTCGTTGAGCAGTGATTCGGCTGCGATGGTGGTCTCCAGCGATTTGCGCATTCCCGCCTGTCTGGCGATTCCGAGCACGGCCACGGGATCGGTCGGTGAGATCAGGGCTCCAAAGAGCAGGCCGGCAATCACAGGGATTTTCACCCCGAGCAATCCAAATAGGAAGCGCGACGAGAACCCGATGATGCCGGTCGAGACTAGGACGCCGATGGAGGCCAGCGAGCCCACCAGCCACTTTTGTTCCAGCAACTCGGCAAGGTTGACGGTCAGCGCGCCTGCGAACAGCAGGAAGCTCAGCATCCACGTCATCAGGGCTTGGTTGAAATGGATGGTGCGGATGAAAGCGAGAATGTCGCCGTTAAGCCTTAGCTCGAATCGACCGAAAAAATCGATCCCGAGCGACATCCCAAGGGCCAGAGCCATGAGGCCGATGGCGTGGGGCAGCTTGATGAAACGATAATTAACGTAGCTGAACAGTGCGGCCAAACAGACTATAATGGAAACAGTGTTGAGCAGATTCATCGGCGGGGATATTCCGTGCGAAGTGCTAAAATGCGTGCTAAAGCCCCTCGGATTCAATGAATCTTTCCCATTGGGACGGCGGGAAGGGGGATTCGCTACGGCGCGATGGTGGACCCGAAGTGAGGCTTTTGTTGGAATCTTTGGGATCTCCCAATCCCGGTTGCCCAATGTAACCCGATGCTTCAGGCAATCTCCACCGACCTGCTTCTGCTTAGCAGAGCGCCATATGTGTCTCTTGAGGTTTCACGACCAGCTGACCTTCAGGTGGACGCCTGCAGGTGCCCACTTGAGGAATTTTGCGGGGCCCTCGCACGACAAATTGATTGGCGTAACCTCTTGACAAAGAAAACCCTCCGATTGGTTTCAGAGGGTTTCAAATTGGGTGCAGGGGTTGGATTCGAACCAACGACCTTCAGGTTATGAGCCTGACGAGCTACCAGGCTGCTCCACCCTGCAA
>Ga0182030_10011538_pt1 | contig 17822 bp, 18 predicted proteins | sample 812S3MmetaG_FD_121299 | JGI IMG/M metagenome (GOLD analysis project Ga0182030, IMG submission 121299) | Permafrost microbial communities from Stordalen Mire, Sweden - 812S3M metaG (Illumina Assembly) | ecosystem: Environmental > Terrestrial > Soil > Wetlands > Permafrost | place: Sweden...
GAGCGGTATGGAGCGGTCTGGAGAACCGGGCACTGGATGCCTGGGACCGCGGAGTAAAGTTTTACGACAATTTGAAATTCGTTTATCAGATACAAACCACGTTGCGTGAGTGGCAACAACAGGACGAAGAGCAGCGGCCCGTCAAACGGCAAACTCGCCCGGCGACGGACGATCATAAGCTGCCGGCAAAGTCCGCTCCGGGAGGCGGGGCCTCAACCCCACCGCCGGGAGGAACGCCAGCAAACGCGGGTGGCGGAAATCACTAGGGGACAAACCAATGAACTGCCAGAACCATCCTGAAACACCAGCCACGGCCTATTGCCGGGCGTGCGGAAAACCGGTATGCGACGAATGCCGCCGCGACGCCTTCGGCACGGTTTACTGCGCGGAGCACGCCCCCGCGCCAGCCCCAGAGGCGCCGCCTCCAGGTCCTACCGCCGGGCCCATGGGCCCCCCGCCGGCGTTTGCGGTTCCGCCGGCGGGCGGTGCGGCCACCTATGCCGCCACGGGCAGTTACGCCTACGCCGACGTCTCACCCGGCTTGGCATTTTTTCTGGGAGCCATTCCGGGCGTGGGCGCCATCTATAACGGCCAGTATGCCAAGGGCATCGTACACGCGGTGATCTGGGGCCTGCTGATGAGCATGGCGAATTCCCGCGCGGTGCAGGGTATGGAGCCGTTGTTCGGCGTACTGGTGGCGGCCTGGTGGTTTTACATGGCCTTCGAGGCCTATCATACGGCGCGCAAACGGCGGGCGGGCGAACCGGTGGACGAATACTCCAGCATTCTCAACCTCACCGGCGGACGCAATCACATTCCCGTGGCGGGCATTGCGCTCGTCGTTCTGGGCGCGCTGCTGCTGCTCCACACTTTGGACCTGCTGGACTTCGAATACGTGGCGCGTTTCTGGCCGGTGCTGCTGATTGCCGCCGGCGCTTACCTGCTGGCGGGGCGCTTCTTCCAGGGCCCGGCGGAAAGGGGGCACAGCCATGAACGGTAACGCTACCAGCTACTCCGTGATCCGCGCCATCCGCGGACCTATTACGCTGATCACCGTGGGCGTGCTGTTCGCCCTGCAGAACTTCACGCGCTTCGGCTTCGACCAGACCTGGCCGGTGCTGCTGATCGTGTTTGGATTATTGAGCCTGATGCAGCGCGGCGCGGCGCCGCCGCGAGCCACTCAAATGCCCCCGATGCCGCCGCCGCCCCCGCGCGGCTACGCGTCCACGGGGTATGCCCAAAGCCCTTACGCCCAACCGCCGGCTGGAACCGGCACGACGCCGGGTTCCTCCGACCCTTCTTCCAGTCAAGGAGGCTCGGTATGAGAACGCGATCGTTGACCGGACCCTTGCTGCTGTTGATCGTCGGCGGCCTGTTTCTGTGGAGAAATCTTCATCCGGACACCCCCGTATTTGAGCTGATCGCGCAATACTGGCCGTTCCTGCTGATCGGCTGGGGCGTGCTACGGCTGGCGGAAGTGGCGTTCTGGAGCCAGGCCCGTACCCGCGCATTCTCCGGCGGCGAAGTGGTGCTGGTGGTCATGATCTGCATAGCCGGGTCGCTGGTTTGGGCAGCGCGGGAGAACGGCATCCATATCGATAGCCGCGGCCTGAACTGGTGGGGCTCCTCCTACGACTACCCGGTGGAGGCCACCGCCCCGGCGGGCAGCGCCAAACGGATCGTATTCGAGAATCCGCGCGGCAGCATCAAGGTGACCGGCGCCGATACCACCGAAGTCGCCGTGACCGGCCACAAATCGGTGCGCGCATATGCCCGCGACGATGCCGACCGCACCAACGGCAACACACCCGTGGAGATCGTCCCGCAAGGCGACCACCTGCTGATCCGCACCAACCAGGATCACGCACCCGAGAACCAGCAGATGTCCAACGATCTGGAAGTGACGGTGCCGCGCGGCGTCTCCGTGGAAGCGCGCGGCCGCAATGGCGATTACGAGATTTCCGATATCGCCGGCGACCTGGAACTGGCGTCCGACCGCGGCGACGTGCGCCTGGCGCGGGTGGATGGCAACGTGCGGCTGGACATCGGCCACAGCGACCTGATCCGGGCCTCCGACATGAAAGGCCGGCTGGACCTGCAGGGCCGCGGCGCCGATATCGAACTGGAGAACATCGGCGGGCAGGTGACCATCAACGGCGCTTACAACGGCACTCTGGACTTCAAAAAGCTGGCCAAGCCGCTGCAGTTCGAGGGCGCCCGCAATACCGAACTGAGCGTGCAAGCCGTGCCCGGCCGCATCAATATGACCCTGGGTGAATTCAGCGGCACCGACCTGATAGGTCCCATCCGGCTGGTGGGCAGTTCGCGCGACATTCACATGGAACAATTCACCCAGTCGCTGGAACTGGAAAACCAGCGCGGCGACGTGGAGTTGCATCCCGGCAGGCTGCCCATGCCCTCTATCGAAGCGCGCAACGGGTCCGGCCGCATCGACCTGGTGCTGCCCGAAAAGGCCACGTTCCAATTGGACGCCACCGCCGAACGGGGCGAGGCGCTGAACGATTTCGGGTCCCAGATCCGGCAGGAATCGAGCGGCCACTCGGCCACTTTGAAGGGTAAGGTGGGCGAGGGGCCGACGGTGCACATTACCTCCGACCGGGGGTCGATTACGGTGCGCAAGGAGGGCTCTTCGGGGGACGATCAGGCGGAAAAGGTGGAGAAGCCGGAGAAACCCGAGGCGCCCGAGAAACCGGAGAAGCCAGCCAGGGAACTGGAGCCGCTCCCGAACTAAAAGAAGCTGCAATCAAGCTGTGATAGCATAAACGGCCAGTGAGATCCAAAGCGGTCGGGCCCTCGCTGGCCGTTCTCTTTTTTGTCAACGTCCTCAACTATTACGACCGGCAGGCGCTGGGCGCCGTGGCCGAGCCGTTGCGCCGCGAATTCGGCCTTTCCGACGCGCAATTAGGCGGGCTGAGCACTCTCTTCATCGTGGTCTACGCGGTGGCGGGGCTCCCGCTGGGCCGCCTAGCCGATACCTGGAGCCGCCGGAAGTTGATGGCCATCGGAGTGGCCGTGTGGGCCGGCTTGACGGCGCTGGGCGCCACGGCCGCCAGTTACGCGCTGCTGGCGGCGACGCGGTTGGGGGTGGGAATCGGCGAAGCGGTATGCGCTCCGGCGGCCAACAGTTGGATCGGCGGGCTGGTTCCCGCGGGGCAGCGCGCGCGCGCCATGGCGGGCTTCATGATGGCGGTCCCGGTGGGTGTGATGCTGAGTTCGGCGATCACCGGGCCGGCGGCACAGGCATGGGGCTGGCGGACGGCGCTGGCTCTGGCGGCAGTTCCGGCGATGCTGCTGGTGCCGGCGCTGCTGTGGCTGCGGGAACCGGAGCGCGCCGCCGAAAGCCGTGTGGGGACTGACGCCGCGCCGCTGGGCCTGCTGCGGATTCCGGCGCTCGGGTGGATTGCCGCATCGGGCGCAATCCTCAATTTCGCGCTCTACAGCTTCTCCTCGTTCCTGCCCGCATTTCTGAAGCGATACCACGGCTTGTCGGTAGCGCAAGCCGGGTTGTGGACCGGCATCGGGTCGGGCGTGGCGGGCGTGTTGGGAGCGGCGATGGCGGGAGTTTGGGGAGATCGCATCCTGGCGCGGTGGAGCAACGGACGCCTGCTGCTGGCCGCGGGCGCGGCGCTATTGGCGGCGCCCCTGGCCCTGGCGGCGATTGCGTTGCCGGCCGGTCAATCGGCCGCCGCGCTGTCGCTCATCATGCCGGCGTACGGGCTACTGCAGATGTACTACGGGCTGGTGTACGCCGCTATCAATGACATTGTCGCGCCGGGATTACGCGGCACCGCCATGGCCGGATACCTGATGGTGACCTATCTGGGCGGCGCCGCCTTTGGACCGCTGCTGACGGGAATCTTGAGCGATCGACTGGCACGCCGGGCGGCTGGGGCGCGGGCGGTGAGCGAAGCGGCTCGCGCGATCGGACTGCATCAGGCGATGTACCTGATACCGGCGATGGCGCTGGTGCTGGCGGCGGTGCTGTGGGCGGGCGCGAGGTCGGCTCGAAGTTGATGAATTCTCACCTGTCTGGGATCTCCCGAGAAGGGGATTGCCGAAGGCCGCAAGGCGGAACAATTGGACCCGCTGTCCGCCGATATGTATCAGATTTTGAGCCTGGATCTGAGATTCAGCGTAATTGCGCTACGGCGAGGGCCTGCAGGAGCGCTGTCGCCCTCCGACGATCGAGGGGCGTCTCCGTGGCCTCTTCACGGATACCTGTTTTCGGGCATTCCCCGAGCGGCGTGGGCGTATACTTGGGGGCGGAGCCACTCATAATGAGACGCAACCTGCTGTTGATGGGGGCGCTTGGTGTCACACTCCTGCGGGGTCAGGCGCTGCCTCCCGAGCAGAAGCAGAAAGTCGACGGCGCCATTCCAGTCAAAGCGCTGGCTAAACCGAGGAGACCTCGCCGCATGCTGGTGAGTAACCTTATGATGCGCGACGGCCATCCGTGGCATGGCAGTTCCTACGACACGATTCCGGCAGCCAATTACGCGATCGCGCAAATGGGCAGACGTACCGGCGCCTACGAGGCGGTATTCAACGACGATGTCGAGATGTTCCGCCCGGACAGGATCAAACAGTTCGACGCCATCTGCTTTCTGAATACCGTAGGCGTCTTATTCGAAGACCCGGAGCTAAGGAAATCGCTGCTGGCCTACATAGGGGGCGGCAAGGGGTTCGTGGGAATTCACGATGCCATCGCGACCTTCGTGCAGTATCCCAAGTACGACCAGTGGCCGGCGTTCGGCCAGATGCTGGGAGCGACCGAGAACGGCGGACATCCCTGGGACGGGGAAAGCATGACGGTGAAGGTGGAGGACCCGAAAAGTCCGCTGAATGCCGTGTTTCACGGCGATGAATTTCAGATTGCGGACCAGGCGTTCCAGTTCCAGGAGCCGACCCTACGCGACCATCTCCACGTGCTCCTCGCCATTGATGTGGAGAAGACCGGTTTTTCGCCAAACCACCGGATACTGCCGGTGCGCATGGCTGACAAGGATTTCCCGGTGACTTGGATCCGCGCGTATGAGAAGGGCCGCGTGTTCTATAGTTCACTGGGACATGGCGCACCCGTTTTCTGGAACGCGCCTCTGCTTGAACACTTCCTGGCCGGCATTCAATACGCCCTTGGCGATCTGAAGGCGGATAGCACTCCCAGTGCGAAACTGGCCGCTGCGAAGGAGTGACCTGTTTCGCCGCCCGCGCTTTACTCATTTTCGGGGAATACAGTGCCGCTCGCGGCGACATCGTCCACTTGGACGTGCAGGCCGCTCGGGCTTCCGCCGCGGCAAGCCTCCTGCCAATCGTCGTTCCTCCAGGGCGCCTATTCCATCTCCAGGGTGAGATACATCAGCCGGCCATTCCGCTCCACCTGGAAGACCAGCGCCTCGGCATCTTTTGCCTGGTCTAGTTGTTTGCGCAGCGACGCCACGTCCGTGACGGGCGAATTGTTCAGCGCATAGATCACATCGCCCAGTTGCAGGTTATCGCCGGAGTATGCCGAATCACCCCCGCGCGCGGCGACCAGGACGCCGTAATGCTTCCGCAAATCGGGCAGCATGTCGGACACTCTCCGGTCCAAGTCAATCCCCAGAATCCCCAGCCGATTCACCATGTTCTTGGCCGGGTCCACCATGTCGGCGAAGCGCTGCGGGTCGCCATGCCGCTCTACCGTCACTACTTGTACGGTCCGCTTCTCGCCATTGCGCACCAATTCCACGGCAACTTTCGCGCCCACCGGATAACGGTACAGGTCCACCTCCATCTGGCGCGCATCTCCCACACTCTTGCCATTCAGGCTGAGGACGATATCGCCGGGCTCGAGACCCGCGATGGCTCCGGGACCGGCCGGTTCCACATCCGACAGCAGCACGCCCCAATCCTGCGAGAGTTGCAGTCCGGAGGCCATCGGCGGCGTGATGGTCTGAGCGTATACCCCAATCTGGCCGCGGTGCACGTGGCCTTCCTGCCGGATCTGTTGGTAGACGTTGCGAATAATGTTACTGGGGATGGCGAAGCCCAGCCCTTCGCTGCCGCCCGATTGCGACAGGATGAACGTGTTGAGGCCCACCACGCGGCCGTCGGCATCCACCAGCGGGCCGCCGCTATTGCCGGGATTGATGGGCGCGTCGGTCTGGATATAGATCATGGAATCGTCCGGTCTGAGCTGCCGCGCCGTGGAACTGACCACGCCCATACTGACGGAATTCTCCAGGCCGAGCGGATTGCCGAACGCCATCACCAGTTGGCCTTGATGCAGCGCATCGGAATCGCCTAGAGGGAGGGGAGTGAGGTCATTGCGATCCACCCGGATCACTGCCAGGTCGGTCTCGCGATCCACCCCGACCACGCTGGCTTCCAGCATCTTGCCGGATGGCTGCATCGCGCCATTGGGACCGCCCGCCACCTCGTCGGCGATCCGGACCCTCACTTTGCGCGCGTTCGATACTACGTGGGCGTTGGTGACGATGTAACCGTCGGCCGACATGACCACGCCCGATCCGGTAGCGTGCTGGCGAGTGACGATAGCGGCATTCGATCCGGACTCGCGTTCGTCGTTGAGCACATATCCGGTGGAGAAAATCTGCACCACGGCAACGCTGACGCGGTGGGAAAGCGCTTCCAATTGCGCGCTCAAGTCATGCAGCGTATCGGCCCGTTTAGCCGCTGGTTGCTGGGCCGAAGCCGTGAGAACGGTGAGGAGGAGGCACGTGGATAGTTTCATGGCTGGCTCTGCTTAGTAGATGCTTGCCCCAGCCGGACGGTTGCCTCGCTGGCGGCGATGGCTCTAAACGGCCAATTATAGATGGCCCTTTTGTTCATGCCGCAACCTGTAACGCGGCCGCGGCGAACGTCGTCTTCCAGTTAATCCCCGTTACGACAAGCGGGCGCACTCACCCTATCACCCAAACGCGCCCGCTTTTTTCTTGCCCGCAGCAGACAGGTTTCAGTTTGCGATTACCGGTTACGCACCCTCCGAGCAGTCGCAAGGGCTGCCGGTATGGCTGTAGATGTTACGCTGAGATTTGTCGCGCCATCCTCTTTTCAAGCCGTACCTGGCCCTGGCGGCAGTGTGCTTTTTCTGGGGGACCACCTACCTGGGCATTCGGATGTCCTTGGAGTCGTTCCCGCCGCTACTGCTGGTAACGGTGCGGTACCTGCTTTCGGGCTCGATTCTGCTGCTGTTCGCCAAAGCGCGCGGTCTTTACTTACCGCGCGGGCGCGAACTGGCGGCGGCCTGCTTCAGCGGATTTCTCACGCTGGGAATCGGCAATGGCGCGCTGGTCTTTTCCGAGGTGTTGATCCCCAGCGGAATCGCCAGCCTGATCCTCAGCATCTCGCCGTTCTGGATGGTGGGAGCGGAAGCCCTGCTGCCCGGCGGCGTGCGTCTGCATGGCCCCACCATCGGCGGCATGGCGGTGGGACTGGTGGGCGCGGCGTTGCTGTTCACGCCCGACCCGGGAACGCACGGTATCGACCGCGCCCTGCTCGCCGGATTTCTGATGTTGCAGATCGGGATGGTGGGGTGGGCGTTCGGGTCCATCTATCAGCGCCGCAAGGCCGGCAAAGCGCACCCCATAGTGGCCGGCGGTGTGCAGCAACTGGCGGCGGCGTTGATTCTTCTGCCGTTCTCGCTGGCCATTCCGCAGGCGCCGGTTCACTGGAGCGTGCGCGGCGTCACGGCGCTGCTCTACCTGGTGGTGTTCGGATCGCTGGTGGGATACAGCGCCTACGTGTACGCCATGGATCGCCTGCCGGTGGCCATCGTGTCTCTCTATAACTACGTGAATGCCGTGGTAGCGGTCTTCCTGGGATGGCTCTTTTACCGCGAGCCTTTCGGACCGCGCGAACTGCTCGCCATGGCGATCATTTTCGCGGGGGTCGCGGTGGTGAAGAAGTATTCCAAGGAGTGACGCTCCCTTGCCGGGAGGCAACAATGCCGTCTAACGAAGTGCAGTATTGCCTTTCCCGCGGCGGTCTGGCCAGATGAAGTTTGGACACTGAGATCGCCGCTGCGCCAGCGCGTGCCGTCGCGCGCCCTCTCCGCCTGGAAGCGCCCGTGGCGCTCTTTTTGGGCGCGTGGACGGCGGGCCTGTGCCAATTCCTTTTTATCGGAGGATACGGGTTCGGCCGAGGTTTCGAGATGGCCGCGATTGCACGCAGCCTGGCCGAACACGGCGCCTACGCCAATCCCTTTGCGCCGGTTATCACCGGCCCAACGGCACTGGTCCCGCCGATTCATCCTCTATTCCTGGCCGGTCTGATCGCGATTTTCCGGAATTCCGTCGCGATGAGTATCGCGGCCACGTTCGCCAACATGGCGGCCAACGCGTTGATCGCGGCGCTGCTGCCGCGTGTCGCCGTGGTGTTCTACGGCGAGGCGAAAGCCGGCGTAATCGGCGGGGTTCTCTGGATCCTCTCGATGCGGCTCCTCCCCCAGTGGGATGTGAGCGACACCATCGTGGGGCTGCTCTGTTTCTGCCTGTTCACCGCGCGCAATGTCCGGCGCGGAGAGGGCGGCGTTTGGGCCATGGGAGCAGGCGTGCTGGGCGGATTGCTCCTGCTACAAAATCCCGCCTCGGCATTCGTACTGGGGCCGTGGCTCATTTGGCTGTTCGTGTCCCACCGCGTCCCGTGGCGGTCCGTGGTCCGCTACAGCGCCTTTGCGGCGGTAGCGACTGCTCTTTGCATCGCGCCCTGGATAGCGCGCAACTATCGCATCTGGGGCGTATTCGCACTCCGCACCAGCCTCGGCATTACCCTGTACTCCTCCAATAACGACTGCGCCGCGCCAAGCCTCTACCAGGAAGCCGTGAGCGGGTGCATTCAAAAGACGTTCCCCGTCGACAGCGAATCCGAGGCCCGCCTGCTGCGGAATTTGGGAGAGGTTCGCTACGACCGCTTGCGGACGGCCGATACCATGCGGTGGATCTGCTCGCACCCGAAGAGGTTTGCGGAATTGACAGCGGGCAGAATCGTGGATTTCTGGTTTCCCGACCCCAGGCCGTCGCTCTATACCAGTTACGCGATCTGGGCGATTACTTTGCTGTCGATTCCCGGCATGGTTCTGATGCTGAAGCGGCGGGAAGCCATCGCACCGTTGATTCTCTGCGTCTGGCTGATCTATCCGCTGCTGTACTACGTGGTGGTATCGTGCGACCGGTATCGGTATCCCATCCTGTGGACTTCGTTGCTGCCCGCGGGATACGCGGTGCACGCAATGTTCCCTTCGGGTTTCGCAGCGGCTTCCCGCCGGTCGATAAAGTTCAACGGGTAATCGAAGAAGTGAGAAGACTGCAAGTCAGCTTACGTGCAATTCCCGCGGGACGTGCTGGCGCTGCACTTTTATGCTCTTCTCGTCTTTCAAGGCGATGGCGAGGTCGTAGGCAAGTTGCATGCGCAGCCAACGTTTCCGGCGTACTGCCGAATGCCTTGGTGAGCCGGATGGCCATGTGGGGGCTGATGCCGGACTTGGCGTTGAGAATCTTGGTCAGCGTCTGCCGGGTGACGCCAAGGACCTTCGCGCCTTCGGTCACGGAGAGCCCCAGAGGCTCCAGGCAATCGTGCCGGACGATGCGGCCGGGATGTACGGGGTTCTTCATGGGCATGACAGCTTCCGCCCCTTGTGCTTTACATCGATATCGCGCGCTTCCGCTTTCAGGTCTTTCCAGAACTCCGGTGTCACCGGAATGTCGGCGCCGCCCGCCAAGCCTTCCAGCAGCAGGGTCTCCAGTTGGGCGTCTTCTTCTTCCTTCTTTGGAAGCCGCGACGGGCGGGTGATGGAATTACTCCGGTACTTATAGGATTCCAAGAAGGCTCCACCAGTCCTGCGCGGCGTGTAGTACATGCACGATCGACACTCCACCTGCACGCGGCAAATAGAAAATCAGAATCTTCTCAAACCCGATCACTGGCCATCTGCGCAACCCGTCCAACTTCGGCGAGCGCAAAGATACCGCGACACCCATTCCGGGATGCCTGGATAGATCCTCGAAACTCTTGTCTGCGTTCAGCAGGAACCGTTCGGCGATCTCGATCCCCGCATGTTCGGCGAAGTACACGTAATGTTCAACCAGGTCCCGCTTGGCGCTTGCTCGCTTATGGATGGACGTCGCCATCAGTTTTGTTTCTTACGGCGCTGGAGCAGGGCCAGCGCTTCTTTGCGGATGTCAGCGAAGTCCTGCCGGGTCAGTTCGCTCTCTTCGCTCTCCAATCCTTCCAGCAATAGCGCCTCCAGCCGTTCTTCGGCCTTGCGCTTCTCGTCGTCTCGGATCAACTCGCGGATGTACTCGCTCACGCTGCTGTAACGTCCTTCGGCGATCTGATGGTCGACGAAATCCTTCAAGGGGTCGGGCAGCGAGATATTCATGGTCTGCATGACAACGGAACTCCTGATCCCGACATCCTAACGCGAATGGCAAATGTTGTCAATTCATGCCATGGCGGATTCCGGAACCCTGGCCTAAACTTTCGGACTGCCCACCAGCTTCGCGCCCAGCGCGCCGCCCGCCATACTCAGGCACGTCACCAGGACGAACAGCATGCCCAACAGGAGGACAATCACCATCCCCGGATTACTTTCCACCATCTTCGTCGCCTGTTGAACCGTGGTCGGATCCTGGATCGCGGAGGTCTTCATTTGCTCCAAGATCGTCTTGCCCAGGTGCCCCGAGAGGGCATCGGGCAATAGCCGCGCGGTGAAGACGATGGCGTAAAAGGCGTACGCGATCAGGCCCGTGATCCAGCCGATCTTGACCCCGGAGGCCACGTCCAGACGGAAGCCGGTCTTCTTGCAATAGAAAAACACCGCGAAGAATCCAGCCCCCAGCCAATTCAGCGGCAACAGCACGATCAGCACCGTCGCGCTCACCGCGGCCAATAGCGATATCCGCACCGCCACCCGATTGTGGAAGTTCAGCGGCAACGGTTGCGGCTGCGGCTGGGTGGGCGGCGGAGGAGGAGGGACTGCATCCACAACCGCTGCCGGGTAGGTATTGCTTTCAACCTCCGGCGCCACCAGCTCGCGCTGCGGCTTTCCACACTTGTGGCAGAAGAGAGCATCCGGTGGTAATTGTGCGCCGCAACTACAGTATTCCGCCATGTTTTCGATAGACCGAGCCTGCCTTCAGTGTATCAGTGCCGGCCGCTACCGGAAGCGAACCTTTACGTCGGGCTTGTTTTCCAGATGCGTGGTGTCGATGAAACGCACCCGCGCCGGCGTCGAGGTCATCACGATGGATTGCGTGTGCACCCCATCCCCGGTGAAGCGGATCCCTTGCAAGCAGGTTGCCGTCGGTCACACCGCAAGCGTCGAATACCAGGTTGCGTTCCTTCTGCGCTTCGTCCTTCACCGCCAGGCGCCCCAGGATCTCGCCGTTCAGGCACGATAGCGCGGCCGCCGTCAGCACCCTCGGGAGCGCCGCCCGAGCCCATCACGACATGCACGCCCGTTCCGGCGACGACCGCGGCGATGCCCTCCGCCACCAGGTCGTCCACTCCCCTCTTGCAGGCGGCGCGCGATGGCTTTGAGATTCTGCTTCACCGGCGCGTGCGCACCCTTGGCCGCCGGTCCCACCACGATTTTTCCCATGTAGCAATCCGGCGCGTGCAGCAATCCCCCGCCTTCGGAAGCCGCCAGCACGGTGATGGCCCCCGCGCCGCCGGTGGCGCACAAGTTCAGAACTCCTGATGTCGTGAAATTTGCAGTGAGCCCGCAGGTGGGGCAGGCGGTGCTCGCCTTCGCTCGATCCTATTCGAGCAGCGGGCCTGATTCAGCGCGGGCGGGCGGGCAGGCGAGCACCGCCTGCCCCACCTGCGAAGCTCTCGCCATCGAAAGGAATGGCTCAGCCCATTTTCCCCGCCAGGCTGAAATTGCGGGGCGACATCAGGAGTTCTGACCATGGCGCCGTCCATGCCCATGGTGCGCGCGGAGGCGATCGCGGCTTCCTCCACAACCCGTAACATTTCCAAACGGAGATCGAACATGTGGTAGCTTTCCCTCATGGACAACAACATAATCCTGGTGCTGGCAGATCCCAACGAGCCTCAACTGGCGATGCTGGAGGCTCTGCCGCCGGACACTGGAATTGCCGTGGGCAACACGGCGGAAGCGTTTAAGAACACGGCCGCGGAGGCCTCCGTGATCTTCAACTGGTCGGGCTCCGGCGCGCTGCTGCGCGAGGTTTTGGGGATGTGCCCCTCCGTACGTTGGGTGCACTGCCGCGCCGCCGGACTGGACGACCTGCTGTCGTCCGAAGTGATCGCGAGCCCCGTCCCGCTCACCAACGGATCGGGCGTCTTCAGCCCCCCGCTGGGCGAATTCGTGCTCGGCGCCATTCTGTATTTCGCCAAGGATTTCCGCCGGCTGATCCGCAATCAGACGGCCGGCGTGTGGGAGCCGTTCGACGTCACCGAAATCAGCGGCCAGACCGCCGGAATCGTTGGGTACGGCGATATCGGCCGCGCCGTGGCCACGCGGCTGAAGGCCATGGGGATGAACATTCTGGCCTCGCGGCGCACGCCTCCGCCGGCGGGCAACGCCGACCCGCTGGTGAGCGGGTATTACGGCCCCGGCGGCCTGCTGGAGATGATCGCGCAGTGCGATTACGTGGTGGTCACGGCGCCGTTGACGGCCCAGACGCACGGCATGATCGGCGCCCGCGAATTCGCCGCCATGAAACCCACCGCGGTGATCCTCAACGTGGGGCGCGGCGCGGTGATCGACGAGCCGGCGATGGTCCGGGCGCTCACCGAAAAGCGCATTTTGGGCGCGGCGCTGGATGTCTTCGCCACGGAGCCGCTCCCTCCCGGCCACACCTTCTTCCAACTGGAAAACGTGCTACTTTCCCCGCACAGCACGGACCACACGCGCGACTGGCTGGAACGCGCCATGCAGTTTTTCCTGACGCAGTTCGAGCGATTCTCCAAAGGCGAGCCGTTACTCAACGTGGTGGATAAAAAGCGCGGGTATTAAAGATGCTACGCGAGAAGCCAGTCACTCGCCTTTAGAGCGTCCAGCTTGGGAAAACGCTCGCGATTAGACTGCATCAAGCGTCCCGGAGCGCCGGGATGAGTCTCCGAACTCCCGATGTCGTGGAATCTCCGGTGAGCCCGGAGGTGGGGCAGGCGGTGCTCGCCTGCCAGTCCGCCCGCGCTGAACCAAGCCCGCCGCCCAAGCAGGATCAGAACTCCTGATGTCGCCCCGCAATTTCAGCCTGGCGGGGAAAATGGGCTGAGCCATTCCTTTCAATGGCGAGAGATCCGGAGGTGGGGCAGGCGGTGCTCGCCTGCCCGCCCGTCCTCGCTGAACCAAGCCCGCCGCCCAAGCAGATAGAGGGCAGGTGAGCACCACCTGCCCCACCTCCGGATCTCTCGCCCAAGCCGGATTTACATACGCGGCCGGGGCCTGTAATATTTGTTGGGCGCACCGGGCGTGGGAACGTCGCTGGCCACTTGCGCCCCACTGGCGTGCGCCTGGGTCAATGCGGTGGTCAGGGTGATGCCGGAGCCGGAGACCTGTGCACCGGACGCGTGTGCGGACTTGAGCGGCGCCGCGACGGTGATGGTGGCGCCGGGGCCGCCGCCACGGCCGCCTCTGCCGCCGGTGGTGGCGGCGACAACCGCCGTCTCCTGGTTCGCGCCGCTGTCAATAGTGATGGTCTGGCCGGCGGTGAAGCCTGCCCCGCTGGCGACAGGGATAACGGTCGCGCCCACGCTGGTGGCGGCGCCCACCGTGGTGGCGCCTGCCGTGCCAACCGTCGCGATGACGGCGGTCTCGGGGCTCGCGCCCGTATCGATCGTAATCGTCTGGCCGGCGGCAAAGTCCGCCACGCTGGCGACTTTGATATTGGTCGCGCCGTTGGCCGATGCGGCCGACAGGGTGGTGGCGGGTTGCAACAGGAAATCGGTGCAGTTGCTGTCGGTGTCGAGGCCGTCCGGGAAGCGGCCCGCGCTCCTGTTGGGCGCGCTGGCGGCCGGAGCGGCCGGCCCGCCGAAGCCACCGCGGCCCGGGCCGGGCGTAGGCACGCGGCAGCCACTCTCCCCGGGTCCCGATGTGGCTTGGTAACCCTCGGAGGCCCATGGGTCGACGAGGCCGCCGTAGTTGAGGCTGTCGACCACCAGGCCGGCGGCGTCACGCAGCACCATGTTGCCGGCGCTGGCGGAGAGGGCGGGGCCACCGAACCACTGGTTGGGCGCCGGCGTCCCCTGGTAGCCCGCGGCCGTGACCTGGGCGTCACGCACAACCGCGTCGATCGCGTGGTCCTTGGCCAGGGGGCTGTCGAGCGCGATGCCGGCGCCGAGCGGCTGGACGGGCTCGTTGCTCGAGTGGGCAAAGGCCGTCGCCGGCTGGAAGGCGATCCCCGTTCCCCGACCGCTGAAGGGCATGTTGGCCGCATGCTTGAACTTCAGCGGGGCGGCCAGGTCGAGGCCCGTTCCCAGAGCTACCACCCACTCGCGGTTGGCATGCGCCTGGGCGAGAGCCGGCGTAAACACGACGCTGGCCCCGGCCGGACCCGAGGCGCCGACGGCGGTGATGGTAACCGTCTCGTGGTTCGCGGGGGTGCCAACGGTCAGCTTGTCGCCCACAACCAAACCGTTCACGCCGCGGACATTGATATTGGTCGCGCCGGCGCTCGCATTAGCCGAGAGCGCCGAGCGGCTCGACTGCGTGCCGACTTTCGTGACCGTGACGGTCTCGATCCCATGGCCGACGCTGTCGATGTCCAACCTGATCTTGTCACCGGCCGAGATGTTGGCGACCGACGTCACCTTGATGTTGGTCGCACCGGCAACCGCGTCCGCTCCCAGGAAGGCTTGCGTGCCCGGCTTGCCGACCGCGGTGACCGTAGCCACCTCGTACCGCTCCAGGCCTCTTGCGACGGCGGGGTAGGTGGCGCCGTAGCCGAGGGCGATCTTCTCGCCGGCCGCGAAGCCGGCCACGCTCGTGACAGGCACGTTGGTCGAGCCGGCGGGAACGGTGATCACCGGACCGTCGGGGAGGGGTTGCCACAGCGTGGTACTGTTGCCGGCCGCCGTCCCGATGCTTGCGATCTTGCGGGTCTCCACGCTGGAGCCGGTGTCGATGAGGATGGTATCGCCGGCCGTCATGCCGGCCGTGCTCCTGACGCTGATGGTGGTGTCGCCCGAGCGCGCGGGGACCGCCAGCCCGGAGTTGGAGAGGCCGAGCAGGTAGAAGCCTTTAGCCGCGAGCTTCTGCCCGGCCGGGATCTTCACGTTCGAGAAGATGGCCTGCTGGGTCGGGTGCTCGGTCAGGGTCCAGTTGGAGAGGTCGACGGCGCCGGCGCCGGCGTTGTAGAGCTCAATGAACGAGTTCGTCGAGTTGGTGGTAGAACCGTCGCTAATGCGGAACTCGTTGATCTTGATCGGGCTGACGTTCCGCACCTTCTCGGCCGTTGTCTCGGAATGCTTCCTGCCGCCCGTCGTCCACGAGGCGTTGCCAACCAGGTCGCCGTTGAAGGCCGCCGGCCCCGAGGTGACCTTGAAGGTCGCGCTCACGCTCGCGCCCGGCGCGACCGGGTCGGCGATCGTCGCCGACGTCTTGGTGTTGCCCGAAACGAAGGAGGTCCACTGCCTGGGCGCGGAAATGCTCAACTGGACGCCCACGGCCGGCGCCCCCGTGGTATTCGTGAACGTCACGGTGGTGTCCTGCGAGGACCCCGGTGAAAACGTCTGGAGTCCCGGCGGCGTGGCAGTTGCCGGGGCCGGCGCCAGGCTCAGCCGCTGCACGTCGTACTTCGCAGCCACGACGTTGGACTGCACCAGTTGGTCGGTGCCGTTCGTCGGGAAGGTACCTGCGGCCGTCATCGCGCCTTCATAGAAGGTGCCCTGCGAGCCATTGCTGTTGTCGCCGCCATTCCCCAGGAGGATGGCCCCCTGCTTGCGCATCGGGTCATAGGTGACGTCGATACGCGGTCCGTCGAACATGACCGACAGGGCGTCGCCCCGTTGCGCGTCGCCGCCCATGGAGGTCCAGTGGTGCGGTTCTCCCTTGGCGATCCCGGTCACGAATCGCCACGCGATGTTCGGCAGGTTGGCGCAGAGTTTGGATCCATCCGGGTTGACGCAACCGACCAGATTGTTCTCCTGGTCGGTCATCACCCAGGGGCCAGCGGCGTTCCCGCGATACCAGCCGGTGGCGTTGCCGTAGTAGGTGGTTTCCATGGTGCCGTTGTCGTCGTCGCGGCTGTCGGTCTCGGCGTTGCCGTAGTCGAAGCAGCAGCCGGAGTTGTAGTGGTGGCCGTTAACGACCCAGTACTGCCCCTCCGCCTGATCGTCGACCGCGGTGCCCTTCACGTCGTTCTGGCGGAGGCCCATGCCCGGCGCGATGAACACGCCATAGGCCTTGTGGCCCATGATCGTAATCGGCGCCATGTCGGCGACCGGGAGGTTATTAAACCCACCCATGGCCGGGCCGCTGAATCCGCCGCGGGGCGCCTGGACGAGGTTGTTGTGCTTGGGGGATTGGTCGTAGATGGTGGCGATCCAGCAGTACGTGTTGGCGCAGAACGCGTCCTGCGCAGCCGCGTTGGCGTATCCGCCCGCATCCGGGACCGGCGACGCGGCGGGCTGGACCACGCCAATGTCCAAGGTCTTGCCGTCCGACTGGCGCAGGACCTGGTAGAGCGGGCCCTTGTAGGAGGCGTACAGCGCGCGCGTGGTGCTGTGGGCGGCCACGCAGGGGTCGCCGGCCGCGGCGTAGATGTCACATGGGCCTTTCGGCCTGGGCGGAGGAACATTGGCTCCCCCCCCGGTCTGCTGGGCCATCGTCAACGTGGCGCCAATCAGCGTGAGCGCCAGTGCGAGCATTAGCACAAGATCGATTCTCGTTTTCATGTTTGTCCTATTTGCGTTGTTTAGAGACCGCATTGGCTCCTCCTTATTGTTGCGTAGAAGTGGCATTGTAATCGCTTGCAAGCGCAAATGCTAGGGGGGAGGACACTCTTTGGCGATCGGAAGTGCGTACACGCCAATCATCACACGCACCGCGACATGCCAACCGGCGATTGATTGTGAAAGCGATTACACGGCAATCCCGAGGCTCGGAATTATCGAGGGGCTTGCTTGCGGGCTAGCTCGCTATCGGTTGTTCCAAGTCTCTACTTAAGTACTCGAGGATCTCCTGCTCGCGCTGTTGAATCTCAAGGAGGATCGGCTCCGCCATTCGAGAGTAGTCCTGTCTCGAATGCACTTTGCGTGCCTCCAGGAGGACTCTGCGGAGGTTGCTAACGCATTGCTGCGCGACTAGCATTTGATCGTCGGTTTGAATCACGGCAGCACCAATTCCACAATACCGCGTTTTCGAAAACTTCTGGAGGTTTGATAGGTGTCCAGCCAAACATCGAGCACTTGGTCTCCGATCGAGGCGCGTGCCCAAAAGACATCCGATTCGAACAACAGCTTGGCCCGCGTGGAATCGAAGACGGCTTGCGCCGAAGCGGCTAAGCGATCGACTTCGAAGCCTTCGCTCATGATCAGGAGGATGTCGAGATCTCCGGCGCCGGTTTCCCCGTGACAAAACTGCCCCAGACGAAGACGCGCCGCAGTTCTCCGGATGTGGCAGCGAGTTCCACTAGAGTCCGTAGACGGCCCAGCAGCCACAGACGCCTCGGAGAGAACCCGCCGAATCGCGATTTGAACTCTTGCCAGTCGGCGATGTGCACTCCAGGAGGCAGTTCTCCGGCATCGGTCAGCTTGGGCAGCACAACTAAACGGTAACAAATGGATCAAGCGCCGTCGTCAACAGCGAGGCTTCGTTCAATAAATCCTACGTATGC
>Ga0182030_10011540_pt1 | contig 17820 bp, 14 predicted proteins | sample 812S3MmetaG_FD_121299 | JGI IMG/M metagenome (GOLD analysis project Ga0182030, IMG submission 121299) | Permafrost microbial communities from Stordalen Mire, Sweden - 812S3M metaG (Illumina Assembly) | ecosystem: Environmental > Terrestrial > Soil > Wetlands > Permafrost | place: Sweden...
CCTTATACAAGGTCCGCTCCGTGGCAGGGATGCCGCGTAACAAAACATCTGCCCCGCAAGGGGTGACTCATGGAAGGAGTCAGTTATGGTAATTAGCACAAACACATCCGCACAAAACGCTGCCAGTCTGCTTATGCAGTCCAGCAACAACTTGAGCCAGTCGCTCGCGCGTCTGTCATCGGGATCGAAGATTACTTCGCCCGCCGACGACAGCGCCGGTCTTGCTGTCTCAATGAAGTTAAGCGCCCAAATCGCCCGCACCGGGGCGGCCTCAAACAACGTGAGCAACGCCATCTCATTCAACCAAACGCAGGACGGCTACCTGCAACAGGTCAACAGTGCGTTGACGCGCATGAGTGAACTCTCTGTGTCGGCACAGGACGTCACTAAAACCACCAGCGACCGCGCCCTGTATCAACAGGAGTTCTCGACCCTGGGTGCCTACGTCAACAACGTGGCAACCCAGTCGTTCAACGGCGTCAGCCTGTTCAACGGCAACACGCTCAATGTGACCGCGGACAGCGAAGGCAACACGTTCAGCAACCTGGGGGTCAACCTCGGGGCTGCGAGCTACTCGACGGCGACGGCGGACGACATCACGTCCATCAGTGGTGCCCAGAAGGCGTTGACGGACACCAAGGCTGCCATCACGCAACTTGCGTCGGATCGTGCGAACATTGGTTCCAACGAGGAGACGCTGGGGTATTACAACAACCAGCTCAGCTCGTTGAAAAATAACCTCTCGGCCGCCAACAGTCAGATCACTGACGTGGATGTCGCGACGGAAAGCACCAACTACGCCAAGCAAAACATCCTCGTTCAATCCGGCACGGCGATGTTGGCACAGGCGAATGCGGTGCCGCAGGACATGCTCAAGCTCCTGCAATAATCGAGCGGGTAGCAACGGCAGTTAAACCACTCGGACGGCGCCATGCGCCGTCCGAGTTTGGTGTTCGATGACACCGGCCGAAATAAGTCCGGCGAAACGTAAAACAACCGATATATATTTATGGCGACCAGCACAGTAACCAGCATCGGCAGTTCCACCAGCAATGTTAGCAGCACGGCTGCCAGCATGGCGATCAGCGGTCTGGCTTCCGGCATGAACTGGACCAGCATTGTGCAGGAGCTGGGCACTGCCGAACGTTCTCCGGAAATCCAATGGCAAAACCAGCAGACCACCATTGCTGCGCAAAACGCCGCTTATACCACCATCCAGACCGACTTGCAGGCGCTCCAGACCGACGCGCAGACTTTGTTGGATCCATCCTTTTTCAACAGCGTGGTCGCGTCCAGTTCCGACAGCACGGTCGCCACCGCCAATGCCGCTTCCGGCACGCCGATCGGCAATTTCTCCTTCAACATCTCGCAATTGGCCACGGCGGCGCAGATCAATGGTGCCACCGGTGTGAGCCAGAAGCTCGTTCCTGATGGCGTTCCCGCGGATGTCACCATTGGCACCGCCGGCTTTTCCACAGCCGTGACCGACGGCACCTTCACCGTCAATGGCGCTCAAGTGTCCATTTCATCCAGCGACTCGCTCCAGCAGGTGTTTGACAACATCGCCTCGGCCACGAAAAACGCCGTCACCGCCAGCTACGATTCCACCACGGACACCATCAAGCTGACGAGTTCCAGCGCCATCACGCTCGGCAGCGCGACGGACACCAGCAATTTTCTCCAGGTCGCCCAGCTTTACAATACCAACGGCGGCACCACCACCAATACCGGCACCATCACCAGCACCTCGGCGCTCGGCCATGCCAAGCTGTCGGCGACGCTCGCCAATGCCGGGTTGAACACGACGGTTTCCGATGGCGGCAGCGGCAACGGCGCGTTCACGATCAATGGCGTCACCATCAATTACAACGCCACCACCGACAGCCTGCAGGACATGCTGAACAACATCAACGAATCCGGCGCCGGGGTGACCGCCTCGTATGACTCCGTCAACAACCGGTTCGTGCTGGCCAACAACTCCACCGGCGACATGGGCATCGCGATGCAAGATCTTCCGGGTCAGGGCAATTTTCTCGTCGCCACCGGGTTGTCCAGCGGGACGCTGGCGAGCGGCAAGAATCTGCTCTATACGCTGAATGGCGGCAGCCAGCAGCTCGTCAACCAGTCCAACACCATTGCCAGTTCAAGCTCCGGCATCCAGGGCTTGACGGTTTCGGCGCTGACCACCGGCACCACCACGGTGAACGTCGCCACCGACACCGCCACGATGAGCACGGCCATACAGAAATTTGTCACGGACTACAATTCGATCCAGTCTTACATCACCAGCCAGCAGGCCGTGACCACGGCGGCGGATGGCACGGTGACGCCGGGCGCGCTCACCGGCGACACCAACACCAACAGCATCGTTACCAGCCTGCGCTCCATGATGGCATCGGTTGAGGGCACCTCCGGCGGCGTATCCCAGTTGTCCGATCTGGGCTTTCAAAGCAACGGCAACAACAACACCATCGCCTTGAGCGACGCCAATACGTTGACCTCCATGCTGACCAGCAATCTAAGCGGCGTGAAGGCGTTGTTTTCCAATACCACCAACGGGCTGGGCGTGCAAATGAACAGCTTCATCAACGCCACCATCGGCGATGGCGGCACGCTGACCACCCGGCAGGCAGATTTGACGCAGCAGAGCACCGACATCAACACGCAGATTTCAAACCTGGAAACTAAAATCAGCAACGACACCAACCAGTGGAATTCGGAATTTCAGGCAATGGAAACCGCCGAGTCGCAGACCAACCAGGAACTGACTTACCTGAGCCAGGCCGTCACCAACGGGTCGCTCTAACCATGAACCGCCATGCCACCAAAAAAATCCGCGCCGGCAACCGCCGGTGCCGGTTTTTGCGCGCGTGCGGCTGGCTGGCGGCGGGCGTGCTCTTCGGCAGCGTCATCCAGGCGGCGGATTTGCCGCCGGATAATATTTTCGCGGGGTCGCCAGTTTTGCCGCCGGAGTTGCATCGGGTTGCCGTGCTGCCGCTGGCGGCGGAAGGCCGGGACGCCGATCTGCCGGACGGTTGCGAGGCGCTCCAGCCGGTGCTGTTCGACGAACTGGTGCGGACAGAAAAATTCGAGGTGGTTTCCGTCCGGCCCGAAAATTTGCGCGCCAGTTCCGGACGCGAAGCGTGGACGGGGGCGGAGCAGCTGCCCGAGGGTTTTTTTGAATCGCTCCGGCGCGAATATGGCTGCGACGCAGTGCTGTTCTGCGAGCTGACGGTGTATCACGCCTATGCGCCGCTGGCGGTCGGGTGGCGGCTGAAGCTGGTGGATGTGCGCACCCGCAAAATCATCTGGGCGGCGGACGAGGTGTTCAACGCGGGCCAGCCGGACGTTTCGCGGAAGGCCTGGCAATTCTGGCTGAACCGCGACAAGATGGCGGAGGAGGATGCGATCCGCTGGCGGCTGGCCAGTTCGCCCCGGCAGTTCGGCAGTTACACGGTGGCGGCGCTTTTGAGCCGGCTGCCAGCCCGTTAAAAAACACCTAAAGTTTAACCGTCCCACGCCGATAAAGGATTGAAGAACGTGAAAACCAGTTCACTTGCCCGACCAAAACAAATTTATGGAAGTTGATTTTAATCCCGGCCGCAGCCTGACCACCGGTGGTAATCAGCCGGTGGTCCGCCGGGAAACGTCCGCCACTGCGACGGATAACACCATGTCGTTCGATCAAACCTCATCCCTGCAGCAAACGCTCAAGGACTCATCCACAGTCCGCCCTGAAAAGGTTGCGCAGGCCAGTGCCTTGGTCGCCGACCCCAGCTATCCGTCCGACGACGTTCTTGACCGCCTGGCCGGGCTGCTGGCCCAACACATCAACGGTTGACGAACATGATTGCCTCCACCCGCAACCCTTGGACCTCCTACCGCCAGATTGCCGCGCACACCGCGCCGCCCGGCCAGCTGGTGCTGATGCTTTACGACGGCGCCATCCGTTTTTCGGAAGGTGCCCTCACGGGCTTTGCCTTCGCCGACCCCGGCGAACGGAACATGACGATCAACAACAACCTTCAGCGCGCGGTGGACATCGTCCGCGAACTGAATTGCTGTCTGGATACCGACGCCGGCGGCCAGCTCGCCCAGACGCTGCGTGACCTTTACGATTACATGGAGCGCCGCCTGATGGAGAGCAACTTCAAAAAAAACCGCGCCGGCGTGGATGAAGTCATTGTCCACCTCAAAGAGCTGCGCAATGCCTGGGCCACCATGCTGGCGAATCAAGGCCAGCCCCAGCCGGAAGCCGGCACCCGCCCCGAATGGCAAACCAATTAACCGCCGAGCACGAATTGTTTGTCGCCTGCCGCGAATGGCACCGTTTGGCGGAAGCCGAGGGCGAAGCCATCCGCACCGGCAACTGGGGGCTTTGCGCCGCCTGTCAAAAATCCCTCCAACATCTGCGCGAACGCATGTCCGCGCTCATGCCCGCCGTGCGCGCCGAGTGGCGGCAGTCCGGCGACCGCGCCGCCCGGATGCAAGCCTTCGATGACACCGTCCACCAGCTCATCAAGCTGGAACGCCGCAATCATACTTTGGTCCAGGCCGTCCGCGCGGCGACCCACACCAAACTCCAGCAGCTCAACCAGGCCCGGATCAAATTAAAGCGGCTCCGGCAGGCGTATGGTTTTGCCCACACGCCGGCGATTAATTTATTTTCCTGAAAGCCGGACGTCGCCGGTGCTTTTTCCGCGCCCGCCAAATTCCGCCCGGCAAATACTCCTAAACCCCGCCCGGATTCCGCCGATGAAACAGTTGTTGGCGTGCGCCGTTAAAAGACGCGGCCCGACACACATGAACGACTTACTGGTGGAAAATACTTTGATGGAAATGAAGCCGGCCAGCCATTGGTGGCTGAATTTTTTTAACGCTTCCGAAGACGCGCACATGGTCTGCCGCCCGAACGGCATTGCGCACCACATCAATCCCACGGCCGCCCGCCGCTTCAAGCTCAACCCGCTGACGGACGAGGGCGTGTTTTCCATTTTCGACCTGTTCCCCGCGCCGGCCAACCGCAAGCTCGCCCGGCTCCTGAAAAAGGAAACTCCCGCCGCCGACCGGCTGCATTCCGTCATGACCCGCGGCACCGACATTCCGTATGCGTTGATGGATCTGGAAATCATTCCGCTGGGCGACGGTCACAGCCTGGTCATCTTAAAGGATTCCAGCCGCCGGCTGCGGCTCGAAGCCCACGTGCAGCGGCTGGTCACGGCCGTGGACGCCACCCCGGACCATTTTCTCGTCACCGACGCCGAGCTGCGCATTACCTACGTCAATCCCGCCTTTCAATCCGCCACCGGTTACTGCCTCGAGGAGGTGCTCGGCCGTTCCGATGAATTTTTGCGCGCGCCGTCCGAAAGGGAAAAAGTCCTCGCCTACCGCGACCTCGTCAGCCAGGGCCGTGAATGGACCGGCGAACTGGTCAACCAGCGCCGCAACGGGGAAATTTACCACGTTGAATGCACCATCTCGCCCATCGCCGACATCGCCGACCGCTTCATGGGCTACGTCGTCTGCGAACGCGACATCACCGTCCGCCGCCAGCTGCAAAACGAGCTGCGCGCCGAGCGGGATTTCGTCCAGAGCATTTTGCACTCACTGGACGGCGCGATTTACAGCCTCGACTGCGAGTTCCGCGTCACGCACTCCAATGCCGGCTGGCGGCATCTGCCCGCGCAGCACGCCGGCATTGATTTCGGCGGCCCGCCGCCCCTGGGCCGGCCGCTGCTCGACCATGTGCCGGATCCCGCCCGGCGCGGCGAACTGCGCCTCGCCTTCGAGGAGACAATCGTTACCGGCAAGCCGCAGGAAAACCTGTTTCACTCGCCGGACGGCCGCCACTGGCTGATGCGGATTTCGCCGTGGATTGACGGCCCGAACATCCGCGGCCTCATCTGCAACATCGCCGACCAGACCCGTTACCACGAGCTGCAAAACCAGCTTTTCCAGTCGCAGAAAATGGAAATCATCGGCACGCTCGCCGCAGGCGTCGCGCATGATTTCAACAATTTGCTCCAGGCCATCCGCGGCAACGCCGGGTTGATCCTGCTGGACACCGAAGCCGGTTCGCCGCTCCACCTCGGCCTGGAGAAAATTGACCTGGCCGCCGCGCGCGCCTCCGACATCACCCGCCAGCTGCTCACCTTCAGCCGCATGTCGGACGAGAAATCCATGGTGTTCGACCTCAACCAGGTCATCAAGGAAACCACACAGCTCGCCCGCCGCAACCTGCGCAGCAACGTGACCGTGGAGCTGCATCCGGCACCGCACCCCGTCAACGTGAAGATGGATTCCACCCGCGCCAGCCAGGCGCTGCTCAACCTGTGCGTCAATGCGCAGGACGCCATGCCCGCCGGCGGCAAGCTGACCTTGACGAATACGATTTTGGAGCCGTCCGCCGAACTGGTCGTCCGGCACAGCCTCCAGCCCGGCACGGTCTATGCCCGGTGCAGCGTGGCGGACACCGGCTGCGGCATCGCGCCGGAAATGCTGCCGAAAATTTTCCAGCCATTTTTCACGACCAAGGAAAACGGCAAGGGCACCGGCCTCGGCCTGCCCATCGTCCAGCGCGTCGCGCACGAAGCCGGCGGCTTCATCGAGGTCGAAAGCGTCCTCGGCCAGGGCTCGACGTTTCATCTTTATCTGCCGCTCGTGCGGGAAAAAAGCACGCCCGTCGCCGCGCCCAATCACGCGCCGCTCAAGCAGGGAACCGGGCGCGTGCTCGTTGTGGACGACGTGGATCTGCTGCGCGATCTGGCACGGACTTTTCTGGAGCTGACCGGCCTGACCGTGCTGGTCGCCAGCAACGGCGAACAGGCGCTCAAAGTCCTGGAGGAATCCGCGCCGGTGGATGTTCTCTTCACCGATTACAACATGCCCGGCATGAACGGCGTGGAGCTGATGGAACAGGTTTCCGCGCGCTGGCCCGCGACCAGGTTCATCCTGGCCTCCGGTTACCTGGATGAGACGACCTGCGCCCGCGTGGAATCCTGCCACGCCACCATGCTCGCCAAGCCCTACGACATCCACGCGGCGTCGGAGATGGTCATGAAAACGCTCGCGCTCAAATGAGCGGAAGGCCGCCGATGAAAAAACTTTCTCTGGCGATGATCGTCAAAAATGAGGCGCGCTGCCTCGCCCGCTGCCTTGCGAGCGTGCAAAAGATCGCGGACGAAATCATCGTCGTGGACACCGGCTCGACCGACCGCACCTTGGACATTGCCGGCGAATCCGGCGCGACGATTTATCACTTTGACTGGTGCGACGATTTTTCGGCCGCCAGAAATTTCGCGCTCGCCCAGGCCACCGGCGATTGGATTTTGGTTTTGGACGCGGACGAAACCGTCGGCGAACCGCTCGCGGCCGCGATAAAAAAATTTGTTTCCGGGCCGCCGCAGATCGGCCGGCTGAAGATTGTCAGCGAGTTCCGGCGCCATGGCCAGACGCTGCGTTCGCAAACTTTCGTCTCAAGACTGTTTCCGCGCGGCGCGCACTTCGAGGGAAAAATTCACGAGCAAATCATCTCGCCGTTGCCGCGCGTCAACCTGTCCGGCGAACTGGCCCATGACGGTTATCTCGAAACTCAAAAATCCGACCGCAACGTGAAGCTGCTGCGCGCGGCGCTGGCGCACGAGCCGGACAACGCCTATTTGCTTCACCAACTCGCCCTCGAATACACCTCGCTCGACCAGCCGGACAAGGCATTTCCCTGCCTGCGACAGGCGTTCGCGCGGATGCAAGCCGCCGACCCGTTTGCGCCGAACGTCGTGGTGGACCTGCTTTACGCGGCGATGGCGGTGAAGCAATTCGACGCCGGCCTGGAAACCTTGGCACGGGCGGAAAAAAACCTGGCTGGCTTCCCGGATTTCCACCTCGCGCGCGGCCTGTTTTACATGAACCTCATCCGCCACGACACGGCGAAGCACATCACCGAAGTGCCGAAGGTGGAACAAAGTTTCCAGTGCTGCCTCGCGCTGGGCGAAACCGACCGCTACAAAAGCGTCCACGGTGCCGGCACGTTTCTGGCGAACTACAACCTCGGCCTGTTTTATCATGTGTTCGGCAACACCGCCGGCGCCAAGCGCTGCTTGGAATCCGCCTCCAAAGCCGGCTACTCGCCTGCCACCGCACTGCTGGCAAAATTGAATTAGAACACTACGACCGGTTTAAGAAGAAGCCGACCAGCGAAAAAGTTGCCGAAAAACTTCCGGCAACTCTCAACCAAGCGGTTTTACTTTCGTGGGGTTTGGACTTCGCGTTTTAATTCCGGATTCAGCTCAAGCTTCCGCCGGTGTTTGCTCTTCGGTCAGCGCCGATTCCAGCATCCGCGCCGCCGTGGGCAGCGCACGCGACAGCTTGTCCAACTGCTCGTTGATCCGCACGATCAGCACCGCCGCCCGCGCCGCGATCAATTTCTGATACCATTCGATGAACGCGCGGCTGGCGGCCAGCTCGTCCGCGCCCTCGTCCGGCGCGTGAGTTGTTGGCGATTCCACCGCTTCGCACAAAATCAACGCGGCCAGTGCGCGGGCGGAACGGTCGCGATCCCAGATTTTTTCCCAAAGCTCCAGCGCCGCCGCCGTGTCGCCGTTCAGCAGCAACGCCTCGGCGTATTGTGCGGCCAGAGCGAAATCATCCGGCAAGGCGCGGAACGCCTCGCCCGTCCATTCACGGGCAAACTCCAGCAGTTCCGGCCGGCCCAGCGTGATTTCCCCGCCCAGCCGCCACGCGGCGGCCTGACGCGGATTGTGCGCGACGATCTCATGCAACCGCTGTAGCGCATCCACAAACCGGCTTTGCGCCGCTAGAAATTTTGCGAAGTCCAGCCGCAGGTTTTCGCCGCCGCCCGGTTCGGCAAGCGCCAGTTGAAAAGTTTTTTCCGCGCCGGCCAGGTCGCCCAGCTTGGCCAGACTCAAAGCCAGGCAATGCTGCGGCGCGGCGGTGTGGATGTCCGTGTTGATCGGCGAGAGCGCGGGCTGTTTGCGCTTGATCAGGCACTGGCGCATTTGATCAGCAGCCTCACTGAACTGCTTCAGTTCAAATTGCGCCAGGCCCAAAGCCAGATGCAGCGACGCCGTCAACCCGCCCTGGCGGGCGAGCGGCGAATGCAAAATTTCCACCACCTCGGCATGCGCGCGGATTTTATAAAGCTGGCTGGTGAACTGCGTGAGCAGGACTTCGCGCAACTCCGGCACGAGATCGCCGGCCGGCTGCGCGGACATCATATGAAAAGCCTCGCGATATTTCTCCACGCCCCCAGCCAGATTGTCCGAGCGGACGAGTTCGAGGCCGAGGTTCATCACCAGATTCACGTCGGCCGGATTTTCTTCCAGCGCCTGACGCAGCAATTTCAAATTGCGCTCGATCTTGTTCCGGTCGCGCACCATTTCCTTGGTGTAGCCGTGATGCAAAATCTCCGCCGTGCCGAGCGCGGTCTTCAGGCCCCAATTTTTGCAGTGCGGCAGCAGGCTGGGGAAAACCTGCTCGTGAATGCGGCCGAAATAATAGACACCCGGCGCGTTGCGGAACAGGCGCGGCACGAAACTCCGGCCATCGTTCTGGCCGGCATTCACCAGCGGAAGCCGATGCGCCAGCGTGCCGGATTTTTTCAGGTCGGCGAGCGCGGCATGTTGCGCGGGCGGCAATTCCTCGTCAGCATCAAGCATCAAAACCCAGTCACCTGTCGCGTGTTCAAGCGCGGCGTTGCGTGCGGCGGCGAAATCATCGCACCAGGCAAAGGAATAAATCTCCGCGCCGAATTCCCGCGCGATGTCCACCGTCCGGTCGGTTGAACCGGTGTCCACGACGATGATTTGCGTCGCGAGGCCACGCACGGACTTCAAACACTGGGCGAGAAATTTTTCCTCGTCTTTGACGATCAGGCAGACGGACAGGCGATTTGAAATTGTCTCCGGCTGGAGCCAGTCCGGCTTGGCATCGCCCTTGAGGGGCTTGGCCAAAAACTGTTTCGGAGCCTGCCAACCCGGCGCGAGGTCGCGGGCCTGCTGGGCGCACAGCTTCGCAACTTTTCCGTTGCCGGCCGCCAGCGCGATTTCGGCCAGCAGCAAAAAGGCTTCGGGATGAAATGGCCGTTTCGCCATGGCGATGCGGGTGGATTCCCACGCCGCCTGAAATTTCTTTTGCGCGAACAATTCACGCGCCTCGTCGAGCCGGCCCAAATGCGCCACCTCGGGAAGCTTGACCGGACCGCGCGCCGACTTGTCTGGTGAAGGTTCGTTTCCAACCAGCTTGCCGATGCGCTGCCGAATGATGGCCGCGGAATCTTTCCAAGAAAAAAACTGATGGGCGTGGCGGCTGGCCAACTGGCCGCGTTCGCGCGCCTCGACAGGATTCGCAAAGACGTGGCGCATCTGTTGTCCGAGCGCGGCCAAATCCGGCTCCAGCAGCCAGCCGGTGCGGACCAGTTTCAAGCCGCTGACTTCGTTGCCAAAATCTTTTTTCACAGCGGGAATACGCCAGGCAAATTCATTGCGGACGAAATCATCCGTCGCGCCGCCGGCGGTGACCATGACCGGCAAACCGCAGGCCATCGCTTCCAGCACGGGCAGGCCAAAGCCTTCGCCGCGATAGGGCAGGACGAAACAATCGCTCGCGGCATACAGTCCCGGTAGGGATTCGGGCGGCAATTCCTCGTTGAGATATAAAATTTCCGGCGCATTGGGAATGGCCTGCGCCGCGCGGATCTGCGCCTCAAACGTCTGACCGGAATAAACGCTGCTGCCGCCAAAATCTTTGATGACGAGGCAAACATCGTCCGCCGCCGTGAAATTTTTCAGGTAGGCCTCGAGCAGCAAATCCGGGCCTTTGCGCCCGATCGTGCCGCCGACGAACAGGAATTTGAATTTCTTCTGCGTGGCCAGTTTCATCGGCGCGACCTGCGGATGAAATTTTTCCGGATCAACGCCGTTGGGCACGACGAATACTTTTCCCGCCGGCACACCGGACGCGATGTAAACTTGGCGGACGTATTCGGACGGCAGCCAGAATTCATCCACGTCGCGCGCCCGCCGGACCCAGTCCTCCGGCAGCGAACCAAATTCCCATGGCTGAATGACCACCAGCTTGCCGCTGGCGGGACGCAGCCAGTTCGGCGGCCAGGCGTGGCGCACGGTGATGGCCGATCCGGGCGCGGGCGCGGTGGAAATTTCACACGTGAGTTCCGGCCAGTGTTTGGTCGCGTCAGCCGCCGCCGGACTGCCGTTGGTGACCGCCTGGATTTTGTGACCGGGAATGTTTTTCAGTGCGCCGACCATTTCGCGGTTCACATGCGAAAGACTGCCGTGATCCAGAAACGAGCCGATCCAGTTGATCAAAATGTCGGTCTTGCGATCCACGCCAACGGAAGAAACTTTTGCAGCCGCAGGCTTGCCGGCTAAAGCCGGACAACATTCCGCCAACGCCTGGAGGGCGATTTGCGTGCCGGAACCAATGCTGAAATGTTTCAAGACATGGGCGCGGGCACAGGCGCCGATGGCTTTGCCTTCGGCCGGATTTTGTTGCAGGCGACGCATCCATTCGCGGAGATGGGTGCAAGATGGTTCAGCCCAGCGATGGCCCTGGTAATGTTCGAATCCGGGATCGGTCGCCTCCACTTTGACCAGCTCGTAATTCAGCAGACAGGCCGTCTCCGGCGTCATGAATTCCGTGTTGCCGCTCCAGTTGGTGGCGATGACCGGCAGACCCATCATCATCGCCTCATGCTGCGGCCGGCCCCAGCCTTCGCCGCGGCTCGGTGCCACCAAGCAATCCGCGGCGGCGTAAAGCGCGGGCAGATCACGGGTGGCGAGCGGCATGCCGAGCAGTTCGATCCGCGGCAGACGGGCGGGATCAAGTCCCAGCGTTCGTGCGAACGCGTCGAGGCGTGCGCGCAATTCTCCCGCCTGCTTGCCTTCAACATCGTCGGCCAGATGACAGCGCAGATGCAGACACACGTCGTCATCAGCCGTAAATTCTGTGAGATAGGCGCGCAGCAACACGTCCCAGCCCTTCCGCCGGATGAATTCGAACACGGCCAGAAAATTGTAATCGGCGGGCTGAACCAGCTTCATCGGACAAACCGTTGCCGGATTAAACAGGTCTTCATCCACCGTCTCCGGCACCACCTGCAGTTTTTCGCGCCGCACGCCTGCGGCGCTGAAGGTTTCGAGGTTGAACTGCGACGGCACCCAGACGGCGTCCATCTGGTTGCAGCGGGCGATCCAGCCGGCCGGCACCGAGTCGGTTTCAAACATGGTGCGGCCGATGTTCACGCTGGCACCCGGAACCGGCTCAAGTGCATAACCCGGCCCATGAATCACCACCACTTTCCCCGCCGGATTGGGTGACTGACGAAGGTGATTTTTCAACAACTGTTGGTGATCGGCGGGCAGGCCGGCCACGAATTCGGGCGACTGGTGCCGGGCGATGTTGACAAACTCCATTGGCACATGCCGCGTCAGGCCTTTGGCAAAAGCGAATGCCTCGCTGCAAAAGCCGCTTGGGTTTTTCCACGGCGCGAGCCAGACGACGCGGACATCCAAATTCGGCAACTTGCTGGCTGCCTCAGCCACCGGGATGGCGGCGACGGATTCCGGCGCAGCGGCTTCGGGCGATTTTGCCGCGGCGCCAAGCTGGTTTACTTTGTTCTGCAAAATATTTTCCCAGACGAAAATAGTTTTGCGCGCCACGTCATCCCAGGTGAATTTGGCGGCTTGAGCTAGTCCCTGGCTGCGCAGGCTCTCCCGTTTGATGAGCGAACATGCCAGCGACCGCATGGCTTTGGCGATGCCGTCCACGTCGTCCGGGGCGAACTGCAATGCGGCGGAGCCGGCCACCTCGGGAAGGCTCGTGACGTTGGTGGTGATCACGGGGCAGCCGTGGGCCATCGCTTCCAGCACGGGAAAACCGAATCCTTCGTAGCGGGACAAAAACAGCAGGCACAATGCCTCATGGTAAAGCACCTCCAAATCGGCCCGCGGAATGAAATCGGTGAAGATCACGTCCTGCATCTTGATTTGCGCAAAGTGATCGGCGATGTGCTTGAGAAAACCTTCCTTCTGACCAACCACCACCAGTTGCGCCGAATTCCTGGGCAGCTGGCTGAAGGCCTTGATGACCGCGGCAAAATTCTTGTGCGGATCCAGCGCGCCGACGTGCAGAAAGAACGGCCGCTTGATGTCGTATTTGCGCCGCACGGCGGGTGCCAGCGACGGATCGTCCGGCAGCTTGTTGGCCGAGCGGTTCAGCCCGGCCAGGACGGTGGTCACGCGGGCATCCGTGATGCCGGTGCACTGGATCAAATCCTGTTTGGTGAATTCGGAATTGGCGAGCAGTTGGAGCGGGCGCGAACACAACTGGTTCAGCCGGGTTTGATACGTGTGCCGGTTCACCGCCGGCCAGCTTTGCCAATAGAAACGCAACGGCGTGATGTCGTGAAACGTGGCGGTTCCCGGCAGCGATGGAAACAGCCGCATCGGCGAATCGAATCCCGTCGAGAGATTCATCGGGTCGGGAATGTGAAACAAGTCCGGCATCACCGCCGCCGGATTGTCGAGCGACGCCACGCTGAAGTTGGGCAGCTCCAGCAGGCGGTTCATCGCCGCGCTGGCCTTGCCGGAATCATTGAACAAAATAAACTGCCAGTCCGGCCGCAATCCGCCCACGGCCAGCAGATGATGCAGCGCGTAATGGCCGATGCCGCGCGAAGTGGAGTCGCTATAATCAAAGGTCCGCGCATCCACCCCGATGCGCGGCTTCGACGGTTCGGCGGGCAGGAGGCTGGCGAGAGGATTGGTCATGAAAAAATAATTGAAACGGAATTTATTCGCGCGCGAACAGCAGCATTTCCAAGTCGGTCTTCTGATCCAGATCCGCCACGCTCACGGGCTTGAGCGAGGAATTCTGTTCGATGTTCCAAAGATGGAAGCCCAGGCCCAGTAACTGTTCGACGGCGGGCCGGTTCCGCGCGGTGTATTCCATCAGGATCTTGATCTGCGGACTCCGCGTGATCACTCCGACACCGCCGGCGATGATGTTGTTCTCCGCGCCTTCGGCATCAATTTTCAGCACGTCAATGGAGCGGTTGTGGAAATATTCATCCAGGCTGATGCACGGCACGGAAAATTTTTCGATCCGGTCATGAAATTGCGCCGCGACTTCCGGGCTCATGAAAAAGCTGCTGCTGCCATGATGGTCGCGCAGGCTGGAAAAAGTCAGTTCGCCGGCCTTGTCCATCACGCCCTTGTTGACCAGTTCCGAGCGGCTGAAAAACCCGTTCACCTCCATGCTTTTGGCCAGCAGGCGGAACACGGCGGGATTCGCCTCGAAACTGACGACCTTGCCTTCGGCACCCACGCGGCTCCCGGCGACCAGCGAGTAGTAGCCGATGTTTGCGCCCACATCCACGACGGTCATGCCCGGTTGCAGGAGGCCGACAAAAACCTTGGTGATCCAGTTTTCCCAATAGCCGTCGAGCAAAATGTGGGGTGCCAGCGAGATGTCCCGCGTATCCACGAAAATCTTCTGATCGTAGATGGTTCGGGTCAACGCCGTGTGATCGCCCAGATAAATCATCGGCCGCGGATTGGTTTCGGTGGACATAGAATTGGTTGGATCAGCTTGTAATTATTTCAAGTGTCCGGACGGACCGGGGATAAACCCGATCCGCCCGGGGAAGGAGCCAGTGGGTTTCGCCGTATGTCTAAACACAAAACATTCGACAATAATCACTGACATGGTTCTGTCACCGCGCCGGCTGCGCCTTGCGCCCGCCGTCAGGGTTTGGACAAATTCATTTCTTCGCCGGCGGCGCCGGCATCTTGGCCGCGCCCGCCAGTTTCGGCAGCGGCGAACTTTGCTTCGTGAGCGCCTGCTGGTTGCTCCGCTGGATTTCCTCGTAAACTTCCTGGCGGTGCACCGGCACCGTCATGGGCGCGTCGATGCCGAGTTTCACCACGTCGCCATCCACCCGCACCACCTGCACGCGAATGTGGCCGTCAATCACGATGCTCTCGCCAAGTTTTCTCGAAAGAATTAGCATGGCAAAGTTTAGGCGACATTGTCAGCGACTGGCAACGGATGTTGCACCGAATACTGCGTCGCGTTTGCGATGATGACCTGCTTGCCGGTGTGCGTGTGGCGGTTGATGACCACCGGCCCTTTCAAATTCACCGTGGCCTGGTTCGCGCCGTGAACGGTCACGACGCCGAGCAGCAGCGCGTCGTCCGCGCATTTCAATCCCAAAAACTCCACATCCGCCGGCGGGATGTCCGGCTTGTAATCCGGCTGAACCACGAACGGATCAATCACGACGAACGCCAGCGCGGTGTTGTCCTCGACCCGCAGCCACGCGAACGGCTCCTCGCCGGGATTGACGACCAGGACGTAATCCTTGATCTGCTCGAAACCCAGCAGGCCCATCGGCAGGCGCACGGGTTTGCCCGCCGGCGGCGCAGGGGGCGGTTCCAGTTCAATTGATTCGGCGCATTTCATTTCAATTTGATTCGCAAGGGTCGTTTAGCAACGGTCGTGCCACGTCGGAACATATCCTGCGTAACCGAAAAACACCTGAAAAACCGGCATGTTTTTCAACTTCCCGCCGCCCGTGCCGGCAGCCGCGGCCGGCACCCGGCAAAAATGGGCGGCCCACTGGGCGAAAATTTCCTCTGTGATCAAATTGGTGATTCCAGGTTTCATCAGAGGTAGTTCAAAATTGAAAGCTGCATGATCTTGGTGCCGCTTTCCAGCGCGGCCTGGTAGGCGTTCTGCGTCTGGCTCAACTGCGTCACCACCTGCACCAGATTCACGCTCGACGTGTTGGAAATCATCGTGTTCAGCGCGGTCGAACTGTTCGTGGCGAATGTCGCGGCCGTGGTCAACTGGTTTTGCACCACGCCGTTGTTCGCCACCTGATAGGCGACGTTGTTTTCATCCTTCTGCAAATCCGGGCTGTCGGTGTTCGTGATCGCCGTCGTGTTGCCGGCGGTCAAATTATTCCGCAGCGAGATGAGATGGTTGATCAAATCCGCGCCGGACTGGCTGTCGGTGATCAATCCGTGTGCGCCGGTGCTGCCGGTGTTGGTGCCGGGAATGTCCGCCGTCGCCGTCATGCCCGCGCCGATTTGCGACTGGTTCACCGAGCTGTTGCCGTTGTAAGTCACGGCGCTCACGTCGCCGTTGGCATCCGTTGTGGTGGTGAATGGCGCGGTGGAAGAAGCCGTGCCACCGAACAAATATTGCCCGGTCGAAGGATCCTTGGTGTTGGCGGCGTTGACGACCTGGTTGATCAACTGGTTCACCTCGTCCGCGTAGTTGTTCAAATCCGACTGCGAACTGGTGGCGTTGCCCGCCGACGTGGCGATCTCCCCGGCGCGGCTGGTGATCGTCTGGAGCGATTGCAACACGCTGTCAACCGAAGTGGCCCGCGACTGCAGCGTGGCAATGTTGCTGCTGTATTGCGTCTGCGCTGCGTTCTGCGCCTGATAATCCAGCGTGTTCTCCATCGCCTCCGGATTGTCCGACGGCGACTGCACGCTCAAGCCGGTGGACACCTGGTTTTGGATGGTGTATTGCTGCGCGGAAAGCTGATTCAACTGGTTCACCAGCGAGCTGTCGTAGGCGTTGGAGGTTATGCGCATAAAATATTAGTCAGGTTTCATGGCCTAGGAAGTTTTCATCGCCAGCGCATCGCCCATCATCGTGTTCACCGTCGTCACCAGTTGGGCGGAGGCTTCGTAAGCTCTTTGATAAGCCATCAAGCTCGTCATCTCATCATCCACGCTGACGCCGCTGATGGAACTGCGCTGCGTCGAAAGCATCTGCGTCACCGCCGTCTGATTGGTGACCTGCGTGTTCGCCGTCGAAAGTGAATCGCCGAGCGCGGCGACCGTGGCGTCGTAATTGTCGTTGAACGTCTGGTTGCCCAGCGCGCTTTGCGTGGTCGAACCCAGCCCGGCCAGTTGCAACGCCACCGTGTTGTCGCCGGAAGCCGTAGCGCTGCCGGAGCTTTGGAGTAAATTGGGATTGGCCGCCAGCGCGGCATTCACCTTGATGGTGCCCGCATCGGTGCCGTCAAAAAAATTCCCGCCGGTGGAACCGGTCGTGCTGTAGCCGCCGTTATAGATGCCATTGACCTGCGTGATGAGCGTCCCGGCCAGCGTGTTGAGGCTGGTCTGCAACGTGGCCAGCGTGTCGTCACGCGCATCAATCGTGCCCTGCATTGAGCCGCCGGTGAGCGTGAGCGGCACGCCGCCGGTCGCCGTTTGCACAAGCATTTGTCCGCCGCCGGCGTCGTAAGTCTGCAACGTGTCCGCCACCTTGTAGCCCGTCACGAGCGCCTGGCCGCTGATGCTGACATCCACGGAACCGTTGGTTTCGGTGCTGGTGGTGATGTTGGTGAGCTGCGACAAATTTTCCAAATCCTGCTCGCGCTCGTCGAGCAGATCGTTCGCCGTGCCGCCGCTGAATTGGGCGGCGGAAATCTGCTGGTTTAACGTCGCGATGCCGGACAAAAGCTTGTTCGCGGAATCCACATTGTCACTCAGCGATGAATTCAACGACGTTTTCAGGCTGTTGAGCTGCATGCTGACGTTGTTGAACGTCGTCGTCAGCGTCTGCGCTTGGCCGATCAGCGCCTGCTGTGCTGAGGTTGAAGTCGGCGAGGTCGCCACCGCGGAAAACTGACTGAACAACCCGTTCAGTTGCGACGCCAGACCGGTCGAGGAATCGCTGGTCGCCGAGGTGGTGGAAGACGTCGAGGCTGTGCCGTTGAGAAATTCGCCCAGCGCGTTCTGCGCGCTTTGCAAGGCGCTCTGC
>Ga0182030_10011541_pt1 | contig 17819 bp, 22 predicted proteins | sample 812S3MmetaG_FD_121299 | JGI IMG/M metagenome (GOLD analysis project Ga0182030, IMG submission 121299) | Permafrost microbial communities from Stordalen Mire, Sweden - 812S3M metaG (Illumina Assembly) | ecosystem: Environmental > Terrestrial > Soil > Wetlands > Permafrost | place: Sweden...
AAATTGCACTAGTACTCTCAGGCGAGTTAAAAGTATTAAATAGAATTCCAGTTTTATATCTGTTTAAAGTCCAGAATCCAATTAATTGGTCATCTTTTTTGTCTTTTAATTCATCGATATCCTTCTGAACATTAAATGCATTTCTTATAGGCAAATTCATAGCCCGAGCAAAATCTTTATAGGTTAGATGCCTTGTATCACTTGCGGGTAAACCACTACTAAGCTGTAATAATATAATGGCTTTATCCCTTAAGTCTCCAGCATTATATAGGATTTTAACGTCATCTAATGTTGGTAATTCTTCAATGCCATTTCTTATCAGAACATCTTTACTAAAAGCTATTGGAAGTTTAGGAGGTAATACTATATCATTATCCCTATATAGGGCTTTAACACATTTTAAATAAGTACTAACAGTATTCTGAGTCTTACCCTCATCTTTTAAGAAGTTTATATAATCTATTAAATCTCTTTTAATCTTCCTTTTCTTGAGTTTAATACCTTTATTCTGCTCTATATCTGCTTCTTCTATGAACTCCGAGGGTAATTGTCCTCTCCAGTTACTGTAATTCTTAAAAACTAAAATATATTGTCTCTTTGTAGTTTCGCTAAGTACCCTATCGAAAAATTCCTTGACTAGTTCATCATTTTTTATATCATTAGAGGAGTATTCCATAATAAATAAATAATTAATCTAATATATAAATAGATAGTATTCTATATTTGTTCAGCTATCCAAATAATAATATTCTCCTTTTTCCTTCTGCTCCCGATCCAGATAACTTCCGATTTTATTTACTCTTGGTCTTTTGGTTTCTTTATCCCGGCGAAAAGTGATTCCCACATTCGAAAGGAAACGATTCATAGCGGAACGCAGATCCGTTGGAGCACTAGCATGGCCCTCTACTCCAGGCTCTCCATAGAACACCATAGCACGATCAGATATGTAATCAATAAAAATAATATCATGATCTATTATAATTGCCGAAGCATTATGACTCTCAACTACCCTTTTAATGGTTCTAGCAGCTTTTAATCTTTGTTCAACATCTAAAAATGCAGTTAGCTCATCAAATAAGTAGATTTCTGCCTCTTGTGATAAAGTTATGGCCACTGAAAGTCTCTGCAATTCCCCTCCACTAAGATCCTGAACTTCTTTATCTAACAGTTTATCCAAAGAAAATGGTTTCATAATTTCCGTTTTAAATATTTTACTACCATAACTCGGAATACTAGTAATTAGAAGTTCTTGTACTGTTCCAAGATAATCTGAATTTAAATATTGAGGTTTATAGGCGATTTTAACTTTTTTGTTGATCATTCCAGAATCAGATTTAGTTACACCTGCTAAAATCTTGGCATAAGTGGTTTTTCCAATACCATTAGGTCCGAAAGCTGTTATGATCTCATCATGATGCACTTTACCCTCCTCAATTTCCAGATTAAATTCTTTATAAGATTTTTTAAGGTTTGAATATTCAGCTAACACTCCAGTTTCAATGGCAGCAGCTGGAGGCCTCACTTCAAAGACTATGGGCTGTTTACGAAATCTGACATTTTCCTCACGCAGAAATCCATTTATATAAGTGTTTATCCCAGCCCGAACTCCCCTCTGTTGAGATATAACTCCATATCCTCCAGGTTCTCCATAGAGTATGTGCACATAATCAGATATAGCATCTAGGGCAGCTAAATCATGTTCAATTACTAGGACCGAATTATCTTCTTCTGCAACTTTTCTTATTACTCTAACAACATTCAATCGTTGACGAACATCTAACCAACTAGTAGGTTCATCAAAATAATAAAAATCAGCTTCTCTAAGTACAGCAGCAGCTATAGCCACCCTCTGTAACTCTCCTCCACTGAGATTTTTAATATTCCTTTTTAGGATAGATTCTAATTCTAAAGATTCTTGAATTTCTTCTAGAACATTTCTTTCATTCACTTTATCCAGTAAATTCTCAACAGTGCCTTTTACAAATTTGGGTAGGAGACCTACCATCTGTGGTTTATGTACTACTTTTAATTCTCCCTCAGAAAGTTTTTTAAAGTAAATTTGAAGTGCAGACCCTTTAAAAAATTTTATAACGTCTTCCCAATCTACTTCATCTTCATAATTTCCTAAATTAGGTCTAAGTTCTCCTGATAATATGCGAATTACAGTAGATTTACCAATACCATTGGGACCTAACATTCCAATTACAACACCCTCCCTGATGCTGGGTAATCCAAATAATTCAAACATATTCTGCCCATAACGGTGAATAGGTTCTTCTAAAGCCTCAGGCAAGTTAATAATACTCACTGCTTGGAATGGACAGCGATTGGTGCATATACCACATCCAGAGCATAGATCTTCGGATATTTTAGGTTTTTTGGTTTTTTCATCGATAATTATAGTATCTTCATCCATGCGCACACCCGGACAGTATTCTATGCACACATAGTTACATTTCTTTGGCTGGCAACGGTCAAGATCCAGTATAGATATTCTAGTCAAATTCACCACCGATATAAAATGAGTAAATATATAAATTTATTAATACTTAATTAGGCTAAATAACGCTTAAGTAAAATAATATTATGTAAAGGCCAAGTTAAATAATAGCTATTTTTTTTTTATAATATAAAATAATCTAATTGTCCACAACTTATTCTAAAAAAAAATAATAAATTAATTTAAAAAAAAAATAACAAATTTAGATTGCTTTTAAAGCTAACTCAATGTCTGAGGTTTTTACTGTTTTTCTTCCTGCGTGTTTTGCGAGTTTAACAGCTTCTAAAGCTATTTTTTCACCATATTCTTCTAATACTTTTGCTAATTCATCCCGGGCATCATCACTTACTCTCTGAGCACCAGCATTTTTTATGATCCGTCCTACCGGAGCTATTGGTAATTCAGTCATTAAATCACCTCACTTTTTCTTTTAAGACTCTTTACTATTTAAGTTTGTTGATTTTTTTCTTAGTTATAGTCCATCTCCGTATCGCCTTTTCCATAAAAACTATAACTAATTTTATTGTTACAATATATCTTTAATTTAGAATATCATAGAAAAAATTTATTAAAAAAAATATTATATTTAAATTAAAAGTTTAAATTTAAAAATAGAATAAAAAATTCATTAATTCAATTAAATTGATGGAATCATATTAATAAAAAAATCTAAATGAAAAGATCTATAAACATATTGATAACATTTAAAATATTAGATTTTAAATTGTTTAAATGAATATACAAAAAAGGGAGGATTTGAAAATGGTTATAAAAATTAAAAGCACTGTTTTTGATGAAGGAAAATCTATACCCACCAAGTATACTTGTAGTGGAGTTGATGTATCCCCACCATTAGCTTGGAAGTCTTTACCTGAGGATACAATAAGTATTGGTATTATATGTGAGGATCCAGATGCTCCTGGAGGTACATGGAGTCATTGGGTTATATTTAACTTACCGGTAGATACTATGAGTCTTTCAGAACATATAATGAGTCGAGAAATCCTGGACAACGGCGCTATACAGGGATTAAATGACTTCGGGAAAGTAGGTTATGCTGGACCATGTCCTCCTAATGGAACTCATCATTATTATTATAAAATCTATGCTCTGGATGTTAAACTAGATTTACCCCCCAGGACAAGTAGAAAGACTTTTTTAGAAACGATAGATGGACATATACTTGATCAAGGTCAAATTATGGGTACATATACACGATAGAAAAAAATTTTAATCTCATTTATTTTTATAAATAAAACGATTTTAGGTTTAATAAATTTTTAATATATCTTTAGTTACCAATAATAGAAGGACTATATATTTTTAGATAATTCTTTTTTTTGAAATTTTAAATGTCACACTTAATTGGTGGTCTAAAAATTGAAGAATTCAAGTGATATCAATGTTAAATTCAGAGAAATCTGTAAAAATCCACTTTTCCTGTTAACAGTGATTACTATAGCTATAACGGTTTACTTGATAATCCGTCAGGCTAATATAGGGGTTCCCTATTATGATGTTTTTGTTTATCTAAATAACGCCCTTATTTTCGCAGGAATACCTGTGGGGAATATGAGTGTAATCTATTTATCTCCCTTAATGCCCTTTTTAACATCATTAGTTTTCAGGGTAGGATATATCTCTGCAAATGTTATTTTTATTCTTAGCGGAATTATATTTATATTTGGAGTTATTGGACTTTACTTAATTTTCAGAGAACGTTTTAACGAAATTCAGAGTATTATAGGTAGTTTAATTTTCATTTCATTTCCATTAGTATATTCTTGGGCTGTTTCCGGTGCTATAGATGTTTCTGGAGTTGCATTCTCAATATGGGTTATATACACATTGATTATGGGTTTGAAAAAGAATTCAAAGTTTTTATATTTAGTTTTTCCAATGTTTATGGTAGCTTTTCTTGCAAGGTATACGTCAGCAATCCTAGTCTTTCCCATGTTGCTCTATTTACTGATGAATAATAATTTCATTGAAAATATGAAAAAAATTAGTTTTGGTGTATTAGCCGGCTTAGTTATTATAACTCCTTTTTTAGTATATGTCTATGAAAAGTTAGGGAACTTAAATTCCATTATAAACATTTTTACTTCTACTTTGATTGGTTCGGGAGCATCTGTTAATGATCTAGGTTATAATCCTAATAAATTTTATTATTTAAGTCATATATTAAATTATATTTCTGTTAGCCCTCTTCAAGGAACTTATAGTCAAATATTAAATCCCTATCAAGGATTTCCATCAATTTTATCATATATTACAGTTATAATAGTCTTATTTGGCTTAATTATATATTTATATGGGATTGTAAAAGAAAAAATCCAAGAAATCAATGTTTATGATAAAAACAAATTCAATTTACAGCTAATAATCTTAATTCTTCTTTTTACAGCTGGAATTTTGAGTTTTTTCACTAGTTCTTATTTAGTTACTGAATTCATTATCCTTGGTGCTTTATATGTAGGATATAGATTATTAAAAAGCAGAAAGATTAAAAATTTGGAAATTGATTTTCTATTCTTATCTTGGTTTGTATCTTTTTTCATATTTCACAGCATTATTCCACTTAAAGTAGACCGTTATTTTATTACAATGTCACCTGCATTAGCCTATTTTATTATTTTAGGTTTAAGTATTGTTATTGAAAAATATAAATTTAAACTTAAAATAGAGAAGTTAAAATCCTGGGGTTTATACTTTATTGTTGGTTTAGTGTTTCTGTCATCGATTACTGCTGTGAGTCTTGGTCATACACCTAAACATGGTTATGGGTTTGATATTCAAACTGCCAGTGACTGGTTGAAAGAATATGATCCTAACTACCAAGATAAAGTGATTTATTCAGATTACGATCCTGCAGTAACATGGAGCCTTAAAAAAGAAGTTAAATTTGGAGTCCCTCGTTTATATACTAGCCCCGAAGCATTTTCCAACTATTTAAGAGGAAATAATGCAGATTACTATATAGATACTCTTAGTAATCCTAAACCTGATATACCGGGTTATCATATTATTAAAAATATAACTAGCATTTCAATTTATGAAAAAAATTCTTAGAATAATTTGCAAATTAAGATATATATCATTAAAATTATGGTTATCTTAAATAGATTTAAATTAAAATTTTTTTCCGAGTTTGGAGGTTTAATAATTTGAAGCTTGATAAAAATGATATTATTAACCGTGTATCTCGAATAAGAGACGAAATAGGGCATGAAAATATAAAACCACAAATTAAGAATATCATGTTTAATGAATATGATGAAGAATTACTCATTATTACTTCCGACCGTCCTGAAAAATCGTTAATAATAGGAAAAGGTGGATGGGTAGTTGGGAAACTTAAAGAAGAATTAAATGTTAAAAACATACATGTTGAGTCTTATTCTGATATTCTTCTGCGTAAATATAGGATGAATTTAGCCTACACTAAAATGGATGAAATAATTGGTTACCAAAAAAATGTGAAATTACAAGAACCCCTAAAAAATTTGTCCAATTTTCTTAAAAAGAGAATAAATTATCCTTATAGTTTAGATGTTCTCTTAAAGAATTTATTGAATACAAATTTAGATGAATCATCAAAGTCAGGTTTTATTAAACCATTAGCTGTAGTCGCCTTATCTGGGGGTGTAGACAGTAGTTTTTCATTAATAATTGCAAAAATAATGGGATTCAAACCCTTAGCTGTTACAGTAAATCCCGGAGACATAATATTACCTAAATATTTTAGAGATAATGTAGAGAACCTCTCAAAAAAATTAAATGTCAATCATAAATACTTAGAAGTAGATATATCTCAAGTTGTCGAGGGTGCGTTAGATGGTAGATATCATCCTTGTGGTAGATGCTCCAAACTGATTGAAAATACTATTATAGATTATACTAAAAAATCGGAAATAAGCGTAATGATATTTGGAGATTTATTAGCTACTGGATCTCAAGCTATGAATTTCAAAGAAGATATTCTAAGAATTAATTTACCTGCATTGTTATCTGCTACTAAAGGTGAAACAAAAGATTTAGCTGGGACCTTTGGAATCAGCTCTACCGGCGGATATGGGTGTCCACTTTTAAGTGAAGTGCATAAAAAATATGGATATATGCGAAGGTTTTCCATTCAAAGAATTCTAAGAGAAACTAGGGCAGGAGTACTGGAATCAGGCGAAGCTTTAGATATGGTTGTGAAATTGTGCAGTAATTAGTCAATTAAAGTACTCAAGTACCATATAGTCTACTCTATGGAAATTAAATTCTAGAAAATTTTCAAGCTAAAAAAAAAAGAAAACTAGTTATTATGTTCGAGGCATCATAACTAATTCCAGTACTCCGTAGACTACTAAGAAAATTCCAGCTAAATATCCAACTAACAGAGGGTATATTATAATTAATATACCTATGATTATAGCAACTATACCGATTACTTCTTTGGTGGTTTGATCTCTCATACTATATTATTTTGTGTTAGATCATATATAAAATTTACGAAAGATGGATGTTTAATGAAAATTAGCGTTAAATACTGTCCCAACCACAGATCTTCTCATATAAAATGAGTTAATCCTCAGATGTGGTCTTTATGGATATGTTATAACTGTGGTTATCAGGGCCCTGTAGTTTTGGAGGATGAAAAATTGGCAGATGAGATTCAGAAAAAATATTTAGAGGATAAATAATGAGTAATGGAGTATGTTTGAATCCTAATTAACTTTCGTTAAATAAAGTTTAAAAAAAATATAGAAGTTAATACGCAAATGATGGATAATTTATAGTAGTTAAAAATTAATTAAAAAAATTAATTATTTAGTTCATCCTGAATAAAATCTCTTAACTTTAAAATAGCTTCCTTTACAACTTCCGGGGATGGTCCCCCTATAATTTTCCGGGTTTTTATTACATGATATGGATCTAAAGCCTTTGCAACCAATTCTTCATTCAGTTCTAATGGTTTACCTATTAATTCTAAGGAAATTTCATCTAAGAATTTTGTATCAATATCTGTAGGTTTAATCCCATTATCCAATGCTTTGGTGACTGTTCTACCCACAATCTGATGAGCTATTCGGAAGGGTAATTTCTTTTCTCTTACCATTAAATCAGCTAGTTCAGTTGCAGTTGAAAAGTTAGCTTCAGCCAACTCTCTACCTCTTTTCTGATCAAATTCCGCAGTAGAGATCATTTCTCGAGTTATATTCAACATTGAATGACTGTTATCCACAGCATTCCACATATGTGGAGTAACCTCCTGCAGATCCCTGTTGTAACTTTGAGGCAAAGACTTTAAAATGGTGAGTATAATCATCAATTCTCCTTGAACTCCAGCAGTTTTAGCCCGAGCAACCTCAGCAACATCTGGATTCTTTTTCTGAGGCATAATAGAAGATGTAGATGAGAATTTGTTAGATATCTCAATCATACCAAATTCATAAGTGCTCCAAAGAATCAATTCCTCACAGATTTTAGAAAGAGTAGATGTCAACATAACCAACGCAAAAACAGTCTCTGCCATGAAATCCCTGGAGCTTACCGCATCTATAGAATTTTCCAAAAGCTGGTTGAAACCTAAAAGTTCTCTCGTCATTTCCCTATTAATAGGAAAGCTTGTGGTAGTAAGAGCTGCGGATCCTAAAGGACTCATATCTACCCTTTTGTATGCATCTTTAAGTCGTTCATAATCCCGTTTAAGGGCGTGTGCATAAGAAAGGATGTGATGAGCGAAAGTAGTTGGTTGTGCATGCTGAAGATGAGTGTAACCTACCATAACAGTTTCTCGATGATCATATGCCTTATCCAAAATGATTTTGATGCATTTCAAGAGATCGATTAGAATTTCTTCGATCTCTTCCTTTAAAACCAGTCTAAGGTCTGTAGCTACTTGATCGTTTCTAGACTTCGCAGTGTGCATAAAACCTGCTGATTCCCCTATTTTAGCAGTAACATAATTTTCCACTGCCATATGAATATCTTCTACAGATGGATCCATATCTAAGGCACAAATTCCCTCAACATTAAGCTCATTTAAGGCACCTATTATTTTATCTGCATCCTTAGGAGGAATTATTTCCTGATTCTTCAGCATAGTAGTATGAGCCAGGTTACATAGGATGTCAGCCTTAAAAATCCTCCGATCAAACTCCAAAGAGGAGGTGAAGGCTGCAGCATCATTACTCATTTTACCTTTAAGCCTTCCAGATCTCAAATTCAATTAAAAATCACCCTCAACTTCATAATTAAAAAAAAGAACAATATTTTTAATGTTTGGATTCTTTACCTTTCCACTCGGTGTATCCGCATTTTCCACATGCATAACGGTCCCCATGATCTGCCATGAATACACCATGGGAACATCGAACGCATTCCGGATTTTTCCTAACGATTTTGTTATCTTTAACTTCGTAGAGCTCACATTTTTTCATTACATTTTCCTCCTGAGCTTAATAATACATTTTAAGCTTGATTTAATAATATTTTTTTAATTTAACTTTTTATTTATTCTGAATCTTCTTTAGCTTCTTCTTGAGGCTTCTGATTTTTTTCTAGTATATGTTTCCTTTCGATTTCAGCCAGACTTTTATTTGAGTTGTAAAGTTTAGCGTAACCTTTGGCTTTTCCTTCACCAAAATTAGGGTTTAATTTATCTACTACTAAAAGATTTTTATCAACATCTAAGGTTGCTACTAATTTATTTTTCACATCTAAAACTTTAGGAGTAGCTTCACCTTGATATAAGCAGTCAAAATATATTTCAGTCCGGTCTAAAAGTGGATTTTCAGCTTTCTTATTTATATTAATTTCCATTATTTCATGTCTCCTCAAATTTTTCTAATAATTTTTCTGCTTTGCTTTTAACTTGATCAACTTCACAAAACACTACACCCTTTCCAGGCTGGCCATAAAGAATTATAGAATTATGTGGTGCCATTATCACACAGGGAATCACTGCAAGATCTTCTTCACCATTTACTACAATAAGAATATTATTATGAGAGGTTTCAATTAAGTGGAATCCCTTTTTTATAGTATTCCAAAGATTCTTAGTTATGGTTCCAGGAGGATTTTCAGCCTTAAATTGAACTTTATAATTAACTAATTTATCTTTAAATTCGTATTCTTTTCTCTCAATTCTGTTATCAATAATCCCCATATCGGTTTTTATACCTGCTTTTTGAAGATTTATAGTTGTGACATCCCCTATAGATATTATAAGATTATTTTCTTGTTTTTTATAATTTTCTAAATTATCTTTTAAATCTATTATGGATGAGTATAATTTTCCAAATGGCTTTTTGAATTCAGATCTACCCTCTTCTTTAAGAATTAACACATTATCGAACCCTCAAAGCATATTCTCCAGGTAGGGTTATTTTTAATTCATTTGCAATCTTTGACTTTTCGGGATCTACAACGATTAGAAACCCACTCCAATTCTTTGATGTGGTTATATTACACATTACACATCTTTCATCTTCTAATAGCCTATGGCATCTAGTACATGCTTTAATAACCATTTTTACTTCTTCCTACCCTTCTCTTTTCCTTTGACTTTTCCTTTAACTTTACTTTTACCTTTATTTTTAGATTTATCCTTTTCTTCTTCAATCCACTCAAATCTTCCTAAACCCGGCTGTCTCATAGTTAATCCTATCTTAGTTTCCTTAGATGATTTTCCTTTAAGACTCAAGGCTACGATTCTGGCTCGGACTTTATTCCCTTCTTCTAAGGAAGTTTTTGATTCTTTACCAATCAGTGCCCCTCTTTTGGCATCGTAGTTGATATAATCATCAGTAACCTGTGAAACATGTACTAACCCATCTATTGGACCTATACGAACAAAAGCACCAAATTCGGTTATTTCAATAACTTCTCCTTCAACTATTTCATGCAGTTCAGGTTTAAAGAATAATGCACTGAAAATAACGTTATGATAAGCTGCCCCATCACCCATTATAACTTTTCCTTCTCCGAGTTCTTCTATTTCTTTTACCGTGACCATCAGTCCCAACTTTTTATCTATTTTACCCATATAATTCTCGTTTAAAACTTCAACTGCAGTTTCTTTTACGGGTTCTTCAAACATGTTGGGTGGGATTCTTACAGTGTCTTCTATTTTCGATATTAAATACAATCAAATCCCTCTAAATGCTTTTATTAAAACTGCACCCCATTATATTTATGGTGCATATAAAGCAATATTTTTTTAATTAAATCTAAAACTTGGTTTATTAATTAGTAATTTTCAAAAATTACTTTTTTTAATCAATCTCTTTATATAAATTCATAGAATATTCTATAGATTCTAATGCTTTTTTGGCGTTTTCCCATCCTAAAATTTCTGTTGTTTTTCCTTCCAATCTTTTGTATTCTTGGAAGAAATGGGTAATTTCATTTAAAAATGCCTGTGGTAAATCTTTGATGTCCTTAATATCATCAAATCGTGGGTCATTCGTAGGTACACCGAGTATTTTATCATCACTGTCTCCACCATCTATCATTCTCATAATCCCAATAGGTCTGGTTTCAATGATACATCCGGAGAATGTAGATTCATCCATTATTACAATAATATCCATTGGATCTCCATCATCCCATAATGTTTGTGGTATTAAACCATATTCTGCAGGATAATGGAATGGAGAATACAATACTCTATCCAATATAAACGCTTCTTTATCCTTGTCATATTCATATTTATTTCTTGATCCTTTAGGAATTTCAACAACAGCATAAACTACTTCTGGTGCTGATGGACCGGTTGATAGTTCTTTCCAAAGATTCATTTATAAATTTCCTCCTTTAACAAAAATTTTTAAGCATTAAACGAAATCAAATTTTTTTGTATAAAAAAGATTACATTTTTTTTTAATTATAATAACTTTTATTTAATTATTAAATATATAATAATATAATTATGTATTAAATTTCTCTATAATTTTTATTTTTCTAAATTTTTAAATAGTTAACATTTTTTTATATAATTAAATAAATAAAAAAGATTTATGATCACAATAAACCTTCAAAATATCCATCTACAGCTAAATATTTCCTTTGACGTAAATAAATCACAATTATTCCCTTATTTCGAGCTTTTCTTCTTAGTTCCCCATCATTAGTACATAAAACTTTTGATATTCTAATAAGAGCATCATCTACTTGTTCTCCTCTAAGAAGAGGAATAATTTTTATAATTACAGGACTTAAATTAGCTATCTTAAGGGCAACTGAAGCTGCAGTTTTAGTCTTACCCTTAGATCTCTCTTTTATTTTCTCCAATTCCAATATAATAAAAGAAGGGACTATTAATTTTAATGATGGTACTAACTCTTCGAGTTGACCTATGATATCTAAATTAAACTGAGCCGCTATCATAAAAAATTTGCATCTAGGAACGCTTCATTTCCTTGACTATTTGATAATACCATATCCAATTAACCTCCATCTAGCCCCGACTCGTCTGCTTAAAGCGACTCTCTGGCCTTCATCAGCGCATACGGGTAATTTAAGTTTCACATCCACCACATTACCTCGAGCACTGGTTACTACTCCAATTGTGGTAGAAGTACCAACATTAATCATTAGAGGTTCTGAAGATTTTATAGGATCAACTTCTTTTTCCTCTTTAGTTCCAACAACCCTATCTAATAAATGAGTTTTCATAGTGAATTCATATATAACAGGTGGTAATGTATCTTGTTTACCCGCCACAGATCCAGAAAGAGAATCAGCCTTGGTTAAAGCTGGATCCAACTTAGTGGCCACACCGATAAGCCCTCCGGGACCAATTTCATCAACTTGCTCACCAGCAGCAACTAATCCTACTATTTCAGAGCTTAAACTAACCCATTCAGATTTTCCTTTCTTCTTTATTTGTACACCAGGCTTTATCTCGATTTCATCGCCCACTTTTAGTTTACCATAGATCAGTGAACCTCCAATAACTCCACCGACCATATCTTCAGGTGCACTACCCGGTTTGTTAATGTCAAAAGAACGAGCCACATACATCCTGGGAGCTTTTCTAATAGATCTTCGAGGTGTTCTAATTTTCTCCTGAATCACTTCAATTAGAATATCTATGTTTGCACCTTGTTGAGCAGAAATAGGTATTATGGGAGATTCTTCTGCACATGTACCCTTCACAAAATCTTTTATTTCTTGGTAGCTTTCCATAGCTCTTTCTTTAGATATTATATCAATTTTGTTTTGAACTATAATAACATCCTTAACACCTATAACATCCAAAGCCATAAGATGTTCCTTTGTTTGTGGTTGAGGGCAAAATTCATTTGCCGCAACTACCAGTATCGCCCCATCCATAATTGCTGCACCGGAAAGCATTGTAGCCATAAGAGTTTCGTGTCCAGGGGAATCCACAAAGGATACTTTACGGAGATTCTGAGTTTCTTCATTACAATGCTCACATACTAATGCAGTAGTATAACACTGAGGAGCAGGACATGTGAGACACTTACGGAAGGTTATATCTGCATAACCTAATCTTATAGAGATACCTCTTTTAGTTTCTTCACTATGAGTATCAGTCCATATACCCGATAATGCCTTAGTGAGTGTTGTTTTACCATGATCAACATGTCCCACTAAACCTATATTAATTTCAGATTGTATTTTCACAAATTATCCCCGAAAATTATTCTTCACTCTTTAAAAGTTCATCAATATTCTTTTCACCTTTTTGGTCAACTATAACATTGATCTGTACAATATCGTCGGATATAGTATTTCCACGGACAGTTTTTCTTCTGCGTTGCCCATCTCGTTTAGGATTAAAACCTATGCCTCCAGCTAAAAGACTTTTAATCCTTCGAGGTCCTTCAACATCTTTTCTCATTGGAAAACCATTTTTGTCGCTTCCGCCAGTAATTTTTAATGTATATCCTTTTAAACCAACCAGAGAAGCGTCAAAATTATCACCAATTTTCAATCCAACAAGTTTTTTTGATTCTGCTGCTTCAACTTCCAATTGATGACTGATCTCGCCTTCTGAAATAACTAATTTAAATGCCAATATATCTCCTCCATCTTATTCTGGTTTTTTATATTCCATATTATTTATCATTTTCCATAGATTAAAGGATAAGAAATTGTTTTTTTACAAAGAATTTAATTCAAAATTCACCATAAATTGGATTTTAATGAGTTAACTAATAATACCCCATCCAGGATCTTCTTTTCTTTTTATTTCCAATATTTCACGGAGTATTTCAACTTCATCCTCAGTTAATTTTCCCATAAGTTCAGATTCAAGTATTTTATAATGTTTTTCAGGTATATCAACGTATATAACGTCTCCTTCCTCAAAGTCACGGCCAAAAACAGCTTCTTTTATAGCCATTGCGACTTTTTGACCTTTAGTTGCTGATTTAAGGTTTTCACCTTTATCTTGCATACTTTCAACTTTACCCACTGAAGAATTATCTTCACGCATCAAACGGTAATCTTTCTTCATAGTGCCCCCCAATATTTCAACACCAGCTATTGCAGGTTTACTATATCTGAAAACCAGTTTAGGTATTATTCTTATCTTAGCAGGACGAATTATGGCATCAAGCCATTTTTTCCTTCTACGCTCTTCAGCTGCTTTTAACCACTCATCGTAATCCTCTGTAAGTTTGTATATAACATTTGCAGAAAAAAGCTTCACCTTAGAATTCTTTATTTCTTCTGCAGCAGAGGGTAATACTTTAACATTGAAAGCTAAGATAACCCCGTGAAGCTGATTCTCTTTTCCAACTATCGAAGCATTTACTACATCTCTACGTGAAACATCCCCAATATCTGCCATCCTTATAGGTACATTAAGATCCTTCAACATGTTTACTAGTGCTTCTAGAGATCCTAAAGTGTCTGTTTTAATAACAACACCCATTTCATGAGTGTCAATTTTTATACTTTCAATCTCCTTAAGAATCTCTTCTTTAACATTGTTAAAGTCTTCCCGGGCCACTCTTAAAGGTGAACCAGAAATAACATTTTCAATATTAGGAGCTACAATTTTTATACCTGCAGCTGCCACTACTTCATCTACTTTACTGAACTTCTTTTTAGAATCCCTAATTTCTTCTAATGGTTTGGGTTTAAGTAATGATCGTATCTTAGTGGTTATGACATTATCTCGAGTTGTTAAAACTATAATATCATTTTTTTTCAATACCCCATCATATATGACTGCATCTAATGTTATTCCTAATCCTATTTCCTCTTTCACTTCCAATATAGTGCCCTTAGCGGGAGCATTAGCTTCGATTTGTAGTTGTTTTTGGAGATATTGCTGAGCTAAGCCCATAAGCATAGCTAAAAGCTCAGCTATTCCTTCACCTGTTTTAGCGCTTATAGGGATTATACTAATTTGTTTGGCAAAATTCTGGACTCGATCGAATCTTTCTGATTCGAATCCTTCATCATGAAGAATTCCAAGTAATTTATAAATACTATTATCCAGTTTTTCTTGAACACTTAACGCCTGTTTCGAGTATGTTTCTTTAAATGTGAGTCCTGAATATGTTTCCCATCCATAAATTTTGTCTATTTTATTAGCTGCTACCACAAAAGGAGTTTTATACATTTTTAGTATATTTAAAGCTTCATAAGTTTGAGGTTTGAATCCTTCTTTAATATCTACAATTAATATAGCCAGATCTGCCAGTGCTCCTCCCCTCTTACGTAATGTGGTAAATGCTTCATGACCTGGAGTGTCTATAAAGAAAAGACCAGGCATATTTTCTCGTATCTGCAGTTTATTAATAAACTTACCAGAGATAGCTTCAATAACTTCCATGGGAATTTCAGTAGCACCAATATGTTGGGTTATTCCACCAGCTTCTTTCTGAGCGATTGCACTGCCGCGTATAAAATCTAGAAGAGTGGTTTTACCATGGTCTACATGACCTAAAACAGATACAATAGGTGATCGAATCTTCAATTATATTCTCCCAGATATCAATAAAAAGGACACAAATTCAAATTTAAAGAATATTACATAGGTATAGATAAAGAATTTTTTAAAAAAGCTATAAAAAATTTTAGCTTTTTTTAATCCTAATTTCCCGCTACCTCACCTTTTACTAAGGTTCTTCATATATAAATTCTTCATCAGGTATCGTGAATTTATAGATTTCTGAATCATTAAAAAATAGATTTATCTCCCTTGTCGCGGATTCTGTTGAATCTGAAGCATGTATTATATTTCTACCAGTGTCAATGGCATAATCACCTCTTATAGTCCCCAATTCAGCATCTTTAGGATTGGTGGCTCCCACCATTTTTCTTATAAGAGTTATACATTCTTCACCTTCGATTACCATAGCTAATACTGGTCCGGAGGTTATATAATCCACTAAATCTCTGAAAAAAGGTTTTTGACTGTGTTCTGAATAATGTTTTTCTGCTAAATTTTTATTAATAATCATTATTTTCGCAGCAGTAACTTTAAGTCCTCTTTCTTCGAATCTACTTACAGTTTTACCTATAAGTCTTCTTAACACTGCATCAGGCTTCAACATCACAAAACTCATTTGCTTCATTTCTTAACCCACTTAACCTTTCTAGGAACTCTTCCAAGTTTGATCCTGTTTTTTTCACATTTGCTGCTGCAGAAGAAGTACACAGTACCATCTTTTTTGACGTACATTTTTCCAGTACCTTCATTCATTTCTTCTCCGCAGAATGAACATGTTCTCATATAAACACACCTTTAAATTATGGGGTACGGATTTCTTTAGCTTCCCTTATAGTATCTAACAACATTAAAACGTCCCCTTCTTTTATAGCTCCCATGACGTTCCGGGTAAGTATCCTACCCTTATCTCTTCCATCTAATATCCTACATTTCACCTGCATAACTTCTCCAGTCATTCCGGTTCTTTTTAAAACCTCAATAACTTCAGCAGGAGTTCCATCTTCCATAAAAATCACCTTCAAATTAAAATTAGAAAGACTTTAATGCCTTCCAATCTAGAAATGGACTAGAAAAAATTTATTTTTAATTTATTTTTTGAGTTCTTCAACTTTCTCAACTATTTCATTGACCAAATCTTCAGCTTCGCCTGAATCCATTATACATGCAGATGCTGTGCCTACATTTAAACCTGCTGCTTCCCCTAATTCATCCTTAGTTGGAATGTATACATAGGGTATTTCTTTTTCTTCAGCTAAAACAGGTAGATGCGCAGCTATTTCTGGTGGATCAATATCCTCGGCGATAAAAACCAGTAGGGCGTTTCCTCTTTCTATAGCTTTGGTTACCTCGTTGGTTCCTTTACCAATTTTTCCAGTATCCCTTGCTATTTCTAAAGCCTCGTAAGCTTTATCTGCTAGTTCTTTTGGTACATCAAATTTAACATATATTGCTTTTGCCATTAAATTTACCTCCTTTTTCATCTGGATTTTAACCATCCATCGGCAAATCTTACTTTTAAATGTTTAGGTATATAAAGTTCTTGCGGGATTAGTTAAACTACTTATAAATAAATGTATTTATAAAAAAATATCTAATTTTAAAACTCACATAAATATAGATTTTAAAGATTAAAATTAGCTATTATTGGTTTTTTACATCATTCTATATAAACTTTATATATATTATTCTAAAGATTTAAAAAAAAATTAATAGTTGAAATATAAAGATTTATATCTAATTTCTCAAAAAAACTAGGTAAAAAAATGATGATTTAATAACTTGAACAAATTAGAATTGTAACAAAAAAATGAGTTTTTAAGGTTTATTTAAAGTTTCAAAAAAAGAAAAGAAGTGAAAAAAAACTTTTTATAATCTTTTAACGGCTAATTCGACGTCTGATGATTTAACAGTTTTTCTTCCAGCATGTTTTGCAAGTTTAACAGCTTCACCAGCTATCATTTCACCCTGTTCTTCTAAAGCTTTTGCTAAAGCTTCTCTAGCGTCATCACTGACTCTTTCTGCACCAGCATTTTTAATTATTCTTCCAATTGGAGCTATTGGTAATTCAGCCATAATATCACCTCATTTTTGTATATTTGTTATTATACACTCTTGTCGTACTCTTATATATATTTATCGTTTATTTTTGTGATTATTCAGTGATCTGTATACTATTGAGACACCTCATTAAGATCTATATTCTTTTTGAAGACCTCATCAAAAATCATATCATAATGAGTCATGCTAAAAAAATTAGGATATTGAGATAGTTCAGATTTACCAAAAAAAAATTCTATGATGAATTTTATTATAATCCCCTTAAAACCCGTGAAAGAGCTTCAACATTTGCTTCAACTTTAACAGGTTCTTTACAGGCATTTATAGCAGTGT
>Ga0182030_10011542_pt1 | contig 17819 bp, 19 predicted proteins | sample 812S3MmetaG_FD_121299 | JGI IMG/M metagenome (GOLD analysis project Ga0182030, IMG submission 121299) | Permafrost microbial communities from Stordalen Mire, Sweden - 812S3M metaG (Illumina Assembly) | ecosystem: Environmental > Terrestrial > Soil > Wetlands > Permafrost | place: Sweden...
AACATCATGGAGATCATCGAGGGCTACGACGTGATCGTCGACGGGGTCGACAACTTCCCCACCCGCTACCTGCTCAACGACGCGACCGTGCGCCTTCGGATTCCCGTGGTCTCCGCCTCGATCCTCGGCTTCGACGGTCAGCTGTCGGTGTTCAAACCGTATGACGGCCCCTGCTACCGCTGCCTCTTCCGTGAGCCGCCGCCGGCGGAGCTCGCTCCATCCTGCGGCGCCAACGGCGTGCTCGGCGTATTGCCCGGCACGATGGGGCTGCTGCAGGCCACGGAGGTCGTGAAGCTGATCCTCGGCATCGGCGACCCCGCGATCGGGCGCCTGCTGCTGTACGACGCGCTGGGCGCCACGCTCACTGAGGTGAAGGTGCACCGCGACCCCGAGTGCCCGATCTGCTCACGCGATCCCGAGGAGATCGCGGACGAGGAGATGGGCGTGTTCCCAGACTACGAGGCGTTCTGCGCCGCGGCCGGGTAGTCTGGCGCGCGACGATGGCAACGATCAAGATCCCACCAGTGCTGCGCGCGTCCGTGGGCGGCGAGAAGGAGGTCGGCGCAACCGGCGAGAACGTCGGCGACGTGCTGCGCGACCTCACCTCCAGTCACCCCGCCACAGCCAGCCAGATCTTCTCCGCCGACGGGCAGCTCAACCGCTACGTGAATGTGTACCTCAACGACGAGGATGTGCGCGTGCTGGACGGGCTGGACACCGCTGTGGGTGCGAGCGACACGCTTGTGATTCTGCCGGCCATGGCCGGCGGCTGCTGCTAGCCGTCAAGCGCGCACCAAGCAGTCCGTCTCGTAGCTGTTGAACGGCGAATTGGTCGATTTCTGCCCGACCGCTCAGGTTCCGGCGCGCTTTTGACGATACGCCCGTATGAGAACCGAGAGCGTCAGCGTGCGCGTTACTGAGCTGCTTGCATCGATCGTCAGACGGCGTACGGTCCTGTCCGCAAGCGTGGGAGTGCTCGCGCTGAGCGGAGCTGGAGCCTTCGCCGTGCCAGCCGGTGCCTGGGAAGAAGGCCACGGCACGCGCTACACGCTGGAAGTCTCCGAGGGCGAGACCACCGAGCCCGAATGGGTCAATCCCTCCTACACGAGCGCCAGCGTGTCAAGCGGCGGCGACGTGGCGATATCGATCGTTCGCGGCGGCACGACGGTCTACAGGAACGTCGGCGAAGGCGGTCACGCTTGGCTGTCACAGGTTCCGCAGGCCAACGACGTGGTGACCCTTGAAGCGCCGATTGGCAATGTGGTCGGCTCCGTGACCTACGACGGTCTGCCCACGATCAACCCCACGGTGTGCGCCGGCTCCAGCGAATTCTCCGGCTCCAACACCTCGGGCTATGTGGTGGAAGGCTTCGACCTGACCTACGGCGTCAAGCACGACCCGTATGGCAAGGCTATCGGCAGTACCCAGTCGGGCTTCGCCAATGCTCAGGTGAAATCCCTGACGGGCACCACGTTCGGTGGAGACTTTCTCACGCCGCTCGCCTATGGCGAGACGGTCGGTGCCGTCGAGTCGCTGAAGACACCGTTGGCCGGTGGAGCGACCTTCATCTACGCAAGCGAATTCCAGCGGCCCGTCGGTGCCTGCCCGCCGCCTCCTCCGCCCCCGCCGGGCCCGCCGGCGCTGTCAGGCTCGATCTTCAAGATCTCAGCTGTCACGTTGCGCAAGCTGCTGCGCTTCGGTTGGAGCGACGAGGTATCGATCAACCAGCCTGGTGTTGTAACCCAGGACGTCTATCTGGACAGCGGCAAAGTGCCCGCGTACGCTGCATCGAAGAAGAAGCGCCGTCATTCACGGCCTGTGCCGCCGGCGCTGCTCCTCGCACGAGGGGCTACCGCGGCGGGAAACGGTGGAACGGTGAAGGTGTCGCTCAAATTGACGGCGGCGGGTCGCCGCAAGCTCAAGGCGACGCATCACGCGAAGGTGATCGTGCTCACAACGCTCACCACGCAGACGGGCCAGAAGCTGACGCTGGGCAGTCGCACGCTGATCCTGCACCTCTAAGGATCGATCCAATCCTCTCGCGTGCGTTGGGACTGCTCGCTGGTGCAGCCGTCTGGTTGCAACCGCCGGCTGTGCTGCCGGTCCCATCGCGCACCGGGGCGGAAGGGTCACCACGGCCCTACGGCGTCTCGCCGGGTTTCGGGAGCACGCCCACACACACCGCTCGCGGGCTGGCGCGCGCCCAGAGTCGCGCGCTGCTCTATGGACCATTTCCGCAGCAGGGCCTTCAGCGCGGCATCTCCGACGGCACCCTGCTGCTGAGCGAAGATGCGAACGTGCGCGCACTGGCGGTGCGTCGAATCCGTGAAGCCGGAGCCACGATCGTCCGCATACCGGTGGACTGGCGCGACATCGCGCCGACGGAATCGGAACCAAGCTTTCAGGCGCGCGACCCGGCAAGTCCCGGTTACAAGTTCGCGCCGGTCGATGCGGCAGTGCTCAGCGCAGTCGCGGCCGGCCTGAGGCCGCTGCTCGTCGTGTCACACGCGCCTGCGTTTGCGGAAGCGCCACACCGCTGGCCGTATGCGTACCCAGGCAGTTGGGCGCCCAGCCCGAAGGCGCTGGAAGAATTCGCCGAGGCGCTCGCCATCCGGTATGACGGCTCGTTCCCAGACGCGCAGGCGCGGGGCGGAGTGCTGCCAAGGGTGACGCTGCTGCAGGCGTGGAACGAGCCGAACCTGTCGCGTTACCTCGCCCCGCAATGGGTCGAGAGGGAAGGTCGTTGGAGTGCGTTCTCGCCGCTGCTCTACCGGCAGCTGCTCAACGCGTTCTACGCGGGCGTCAAGCAGACGATGCCAACCGATGAGGTGGTTGCAGCCGGCATAGCGCCAACCGGCGATCCCACCGGCGTAGGGCGGATGGCGCCGGTGACGTTCCTGGAAGGAATGCTGTGTCTCGCCCAAGGGCGCGCAGGCCGGCTGCTGCGAACCGAGTGCGCACAACCACCTCACTTCGACGTTCTGTCGATCCACCCGCTGTCGGTGGGCAATCCCGACGTGCCGGCCGAGTCATCGCTTGACGTGTCAATCGCCGATGCCGCAAAGGTAACGAATCTGCTGCACGACGCAGAACTGCTGCACACGGCATTGCCGGCTGGACGAAAGCCCGTTTGGGTCACGGAGATCAACTGGGAAAGCGCGCCGCAGGCGCCTGCCGGGGTGCCGCCCGCGCTGCAGGCGGCGTGGGTATCACGCGCTCTGCACCGCCTGTGGGTGGTCGGCGTGAGCATGGTGGCGTGGCAGTTCCTCGTTGACCCCTATCCCGTCGAGCGTGCCCGCACGCCCAGCGGTGGGATCGTGGAATATCAGCGGCCGGCTGGCTTGTACAGCGCAGGCGTGAACGGCAACACGGAAAGCGCCCAGCCCAAGCCGTTCCTGCAGGGCTTCACGCTGCCCTTCGATCCCCTGCGCGTGAACGCGAGGCAGGTGCGTGTGTGGGCGTTGCTGATGCGGCCGTACCAGCGCGTTGTGCTCGAGCGGCTGGGGCGGGGAGGCGTTTGGCGGACTGTGAGGGGATTGCGGGCCAATGGGTACGGGGTTCTGAATGCGCTGGTGGCTGTGCGAGGCACTGTGACCCTGCGGGTCGTCAGCGGGAGCTTGGACAGCGCGTCATCCCACGTCCCGCGGAGAGGCTTTGCACGGTGAGAGTCACTGGCAGTCCAGTTGCGAGGCAGGATCTCCGGCGTCGCCTTGCCTCTACGCCGCCGCCCGCACCTCGGCCGCGCCACCATCAACAACCCCCGCCACGGGAATCTGGCTCATGGCATGCTCAGCCAGCGCAGTGATCGTCAGCGAGGGATTCACCCCCACATTCGCCGGCACAGCCGCCCCGTCGCACACGAGCAGGTTCTCATAGCCGAACACGTGCTGGTTGGCGTCCACCACACCCTGGCTGGGGTCGGGTGCGATCACGGCGCCGCCGAGGATGTGGGCGGTGGAGGGGATGTTGAACATGGCCTCCGTGAAGGAGCTCTGCGCGATTCCACCGGTGCGCTTGGCGAACCATTCAGCGGCCTCGTTGGCGATGGGGATGAACGTGGGGTTGGGACGCTCGGAGTCCTGTTCTGTCTGCAGCCACAGCGAGCCGAACGGCCCTTTGCGGGGGCGCAGGGCAATGGCGTTGTCGAGCGTCTGCATCACCAGCAGAATGATCGTGCGCCTGGACCAGTGCTTGGGGAACATCACCTTCGCGAGCCTGTCGGGGTGGCGGACGAGCTGCACGAGCAGCTTCAACGGCCGCGTCACGCGCGTGCCGTCGCCCACCAGCAGCGTGTAGAGCAGGCGCATGGAGTCGCCGTCGTCGCCGTAGGTGACGGTCTCGATGTGCGTGTTGGGGTCGGGGTAGATGGAGGAGGTGATGGCCACGCGTTTGATGAGGTCGTCGTGGTAGTCCTCGGGGACGGTCACCGTGAGGATCGACTCGGAGTTCGTGCGCACCAGCTCGCCCAGGCGTGCGGAGATGCGCGGCAGCGACCCGCCCAGGCGGCAGCGCTGCAGCAGCTTGTTGGTGCCCAGCGGCCCCGCTGAGACGACCACGCCGCGGGCGCGCTGCACCCGGCGTTCCTTCCTGAACCATGCGCCGGAGCGCACGCTTTCCACCTCGTAGCCTTCGCTGCCGTCCGGAGCGCCGATCGGGCGGATGTCGATCACGGTGCGTTCCGGCATCACCTGCGCGCCGCGCTTCTCCGCGAAGTACAGGTAGTTCTTCACCAGCGTGTTCTTCGCGCCGTGCTGGCAGCCCACCATGCAGCGCCCGCACAGGTGGCAGCCCGTCCTGTCGGGTCCCTCGCCGCCGAAGAAGGGGTCGGGGACGGTCTTACCGGGCTCGCCGAAGTAGATGCCGACGGGCGTGTGTTTGTAGGTGTCGCCCACGCCCAACTCCTCTCCCAGTTGACGCAGCAGCTGGTCCGCGGGGTCGTCGTGGGGGTTTTCCACCACGCCCAGCATGCGCTGCGCTTCCGCGTAGTGCGGAGCGAGGTCGCTCTCCCAATCGGCCATGTCCGCCCACTGGCGGTCTTTGAAGAATGCGGTGGGGGGGATGTAGAGGGTGTTGGCATAACCAAGGCTGCCCCCGCCCACTCCGCAGCCGGAGACCACGGAGACGTCCTTGAACGTGGTCAGCCGGAAGATGCCCTTCATGCCCAGACGGGGGTTCCAGAAGTAGCGTTTGAGGTCTCCCGTGGAGCTGGCGAACTCGTCGTCGGCGAAGCGCCTGCCGCACTCCAGCACTCCCACCGAGTAGCCCTTCTCAGAGAGGCGCAGCGCTGAGACGCTGCCGCCGAAGCCGGAGCCCACGATGAGCCAGTCGAAGTCGAAATTGCCGCCTGCTGGAGCCATTTTTCCCCGTCTCTGCCGTGGGTCGATTGCAGCGCATGATGTTAGTGGTTGTTTGGCCGCCCGGCCAGTTCGTGGGCGTCGGCACCGACATGCCGTGAGGACTGGCCCACATTCGATCTACAGTGCAGGCAACCGGCGGACAGTGGTCCGCATCACAAAGGAGCGACGTACATGGCTGACGCCACCGCCTCACACGCAGCAGTTGAGTTGACGAGCGGAACCTGGCAGGTGGAGCCCGCCGGGAGCGAGATCGGCTTCGCCGTGCGCACTTTCTGGGGGATCCTGCCCGTCAAAGGAACGTTCGAAAGATTCTCGGGAGCGCTCAACGTGCGCGATGGTGGCGCCGACGGCGAGCTGAAGATCGAGGCGGCGAGCCTCAACACGAAGAACAAGATGCGCGACGGGCACCTGCGCTCCGCGGACTTCTTCGACGTGGAGAACCACCCCGAGGTCGTATTCACGCTCACCTCGATCTCCCTGGACGGGGCTGGCGCCAAGGTCGCCGGAACGCTCTCAGTCCGTGAGGCGAGCCTGCCGCTCGAGCTTTCCGCGGACCTCAGCAGCAGCGACGCCTCGCACGTGAAGCTGACCGCCAGCACCCGCGTCACTCGCCAACAGGCGGGCATGACCTGGAATCGTGCCGGCATGATCGCGGGAGACGCGGACCTGCATGTGGAGTTGGCGCTGGCGCTCCAGTAGAACCGCCTCTCCCAGCCTCCGCCATGGTGGTGTATCAGTTTGAGATCGGGCGGTTTTGAGGCTTTCGCGGCGGCTACGCTCGCGGGCACATAACCAAGCGGCCCCGACGCGAGCGCGAACTCACGCCGGGACCTAGACATAAGGAGAGTGCTCTCCCCATGCCTGACGAGAAGCCTAACGAGCGCCGCGATTGGGGCGTGCTCGAACTGGAGGCCCTGAACACCCTCACGGACCCGACGCGCTTCCCCACGATCTGGAACGTCCAAGACCTGGGCCGCGAGATCGAAGAAGAGTCCGACCCCGGCGCGGTGGTCGACCCGCTGATCCGAGCGGGCCTGCTGTACAAGACCAGTGACGGCTACGTGTTCGCGTCGCCTGCGGCTTTCCACGCGATCGGGTTGGTCGGGCACATCGTCTGAGGACCGCTGCGAGCGCCACGTCGCAGCGCTGGGCGTGGCGCTCTCGATCTAGCCCTTAAAGAACGCGACGTACTCCGCCTCGGTCAGCCCTGCGAGCCGGATCTGCTTCTGAATAAGGATCCTCTTGACCTGTTTGTGATCTGGGATCGAGAGAAGATACTGGCTTTCCTCCTTGGTGAGGAGGAAGTGCTTGCCATTCCCGCGCCGCTTCAGGCACGTCCAACCGGCCCGCTCAAATGCCTTGACGTGGGCGCTCCCGGCTGCGAGCGGGAGATCCCGTTGGCCCATAAGGCCTTACCTTAGTTCACAAATTGGAACTAAGGTGGTACGTGCCCGGCTCGGCCTCATGCGCCTCTCGGAAGTTTTCCTGCATCTTCGCGGCCACGATGCTCTGCACCGCGTCAATCAGCCCCTCGACGGCCTCCTCTTCGGTCTCGCCCTGAGACATCGCACCTGGAATCGTCGGGCACTCGGCAACAAAGCCGCCGTCCAACTCGTCCGGCTCCACTGAAACCTCAAGGCTCCAGGTTCCGATGTGCGCTTGGGTCGGCGGGTCGTAGATGCAATCGCGCGCGACCTCAGGACCGCCGAAGACTTTGCGAAGAACCGCAAAAAACTTGATGACCGGCCTTGGCACCGGGGACTTTTCGGTTGTTGGCTGACGCTCCAGCTGCTCGGTACTGCTCATGCTCGACTCCTTTTGTTTGCTGCCTCCCCAGCAAAGGCCGCAAAGTACAGCAATTTTGCGACGCTCCGGCGCTGCAATACGCCACCCCAAACCCTACTACGGACGGATCTCGGATGCCGTATATCGGAAACAGGACTCGGCAAGATGAGGTTTTACTTCCCGGCGAGGACGTTTTACACGCGCGCGCTACGATTCCTCTATGCTTGACCGCTCCCGCAAGCGCCCACGCGACGCAAACCAGCTCGCGAAGCTGATAGTCGACATAGCCACCGGTGAGACGGACGACGCTCTGGTGGACGACGGGAAGAACCCTGCCGCGGTCGAGCTGGGCCGCAAAGGTGGCCTGAAGGGCGGTAAGGCCCGCGCGGCGAGCATGTCACCCGAGGAGCGGAGCGAAGCGGCTAGAAAAGCCGCGGAGGCGCGCTGGATGACCCCTCCACCGACGTAAGCAGACCATCAATCAGGCCGCGCATCAACACGTACGGCTGAAGCAGCGGGTCGTGAAAGCGGTAGCGATAGCGGTGGCTTGTACCCAGACGGTCAAGTATCTCGCCCCGCGGTCCCGTGCCTGAAAAGTCGTTGAGGTGTTGGGCAAAGGCTGGGAGGTCTCGAAACGTACCCGTGATCCTGTGCAATTCCCGGCGCACATCCGTCCCGCCGAAGGTGCCCTTCTCGTCTCTCGGTGCCATGGCACACGCAAGCAAGACCTCCTTATAGAGCGTCTCGCGATTGCTTGAGGTTGCCCGGTGATACGTGTCGAGGACGGAGTGTTGTACGCTCGCAATCGAACGGTTGATAGCAGCATCGAGATCATCGGAGCGCACATCGATACGCTGATCGTCGAGCGCGACCCTGCATGCGTTTTGCGCAATCAGGTGTACGTAGTTCGGGAGGCCTTGAGCGAGCCTCACAACTCCATCTGTGAACTCCTGTTCGACGGTCATCTCACATAGCTTCATGCCCTTGTCAACGATCTCGCCAAGCTCGGAAGCAGACATGTTGGGCATGTATATCTGCCCCAAAGAACGTCGCACTGATAGGTGAGCTTGAACGAGCCCTTCGATGTCGTCTGCGACTCCGATCAGGACTACCGTCGCCGGCGTTAGCTGATCGGAGAGGACCTTTGTCGTGTCGGCGAACGCCGGCTTCTCGGCATCCGCCAGGCGGTCAAACTCGTCGATAAAAATCACCAGCGGAGCCGATCTTGTGAGCGTGAACAGACCCCTTCGAACGGTGTCGGCACTCACTGGCCCCTCAAGGTCAAAGATCTGGCTCGACGGTATCTGGGTTGCCGTAGGCTCCCCAGCGAATCCGAATCCGGGCGTGCGAAGCGTCACGAATAGGTCGCTGAACACCGAACGCCAGATTGACGCGAACGTGTCTGTCGCACTGCATGTGTAGTGGAGCGCGATCACCGGCTCCTCGTCGTTGCCCAGAACTTTCACCATGACCTTCGCGAGCGAGGTCTTCCCAACACCACGGCCGCCATAGATAGCGGCATGTTGGCCTGGCTGTTCGACGACATCGAGCAACCGCACCATCTGGGAATTGCGTCCTGCGAAGAGGGCCTTGTCATCAACCGGTGCAGCTGGCCTAAACGCCTTGCTCACGAGCTTTTGGCGACCTATGTACTCGTCCGATTCCATGCCCAAAGCTTAGCACCTACTTATGACAAGTCAGGCCGTAGTTGTCCTATGTATGTCCAAAGTTGCCCATTGTGGCAACTTATTTGCTTGACATTACCTGAGCGCTCTGGCATTATCGTCAGTATGAACAGATTGAGCACAGAAAAGCGCGCCGCCATCCTCTCGATGCTGGTCGAGGGCAACAGCCTGCGCGCCACAACCCGCATGGCGGGCTGCTCGATCAATACCACCGTCAAACTGCTGCTGGACGTGGGCGAGGCTTGTGCCGCCTACCAAGACGAGCACCTGCGGGACCTCTCCTGCAAGACCATCGAGGCTGACGAGATTTGGTCGTTCGTCTACAGCAAGCAGCGCAACGTGCCCGAGGAGATGAAGGGCCAGTTCGGGGTCGGAGACGTGTGGACCTGGACCGCGCTGGACGCCGACTCGAAGCTGATCGTCTGCTGGTACGTGGGCGAGCGGAAATACGAGGATGCAGCCGAGTTCATGCTCGACCTGAAGGGTCGCCTACGCGACCGTATCCAGCTCACGACCGACGGACACAGCGCCTACCCGAACGCTGTAGGACTCGCGTTCCGCCACAACATCGACTTCGCCCAGATCATCAAGCAGTACGCCACCGCGGCGAGCGCTGGCCGCTACAGCCCGCCCGTCTGCATCGGTGCCCGCGTGCGCGTGGACCGGGGCGAGCCGGACCCCGCCAAGATCAGCACGTCCTACGTGGAGCGCCAGAACCTCACGATGCGCATGGGGATGCGCCGCTTCACACGGCTAACCAACGGCTTCTCAAAGAAGCTCGACAACCACATGGCCGCCATCGCGATCCACTTCATGCACTACAACTTCGCGCGCCCACACACCACGCTCAAGAACCCCTACCCACGCACCCCCGCAATGGCAGCCGGGGTAGCCGATCACATCTGGACACCAGCCGAGATCGTAGAACTCTCAAACTGATACACCACCTCCGCCATACCCCGCTATATTCCGTAAAGTAATGGCGGTGGAGAGGCTCAAAAACCGGCCCTGCGGTGGCCGCTACGGCGATATCGTGCAGGCGATCGGCAACACGCCGCTCGTGGAGCTGCCGAGCCTGTCGCCCAAGCCCGGCGTGCACATCTGGGCGAAGCTCGAGTCGCACAACCCCACCGGGTCCGTCAAGGATCGTGTGGCGCGTGCGCTGATCGAGGACGCGGAGGAGAAAGGCGCGATCTCGCCTGGGCAGACGATCTTGGAACCGACCTCCGGCAACACCGGCATATCGCTGGCGATGATCTGCTCGCGCAGGGGCTACAAGCTGAAGGTCGTGATGCCCGACAACGTGACGCCCGAGCGTACGCAGCTGCTGCGCATGTATGGCGCGGAGATCGTCTACTCGGCCGGCGACCAGGGCTCAAACGGCGCGGTGGCGAAGGCGCTGGAGATGGCCGCTGAAGACTCCTCGCTGTACATGCCCTACCAGTACGGCAACCCCGCCAACCCCAACGCCCACTACAACGGCACCGCGCTGGAGATCCTGGAAGAGCTGGACGAGGTCAGCGCCTTCGTCGCGGGGTTGGGCACGGGCGGCACGCTGATGGGCAACGGAAGGCGCCTGAAGGAGACATTTGGAGACGCCATCAAGATCGTGGCGGCGGAGCCGATGCAGGGCGAGCCGGTGCAGGGGCTGCGTTCCTTGGACGATGGCTTCATCCCACCGATCATCGACCTTTCGCTGCTGGATCGCAAGATCTTCGTGACCAACCACGACGCGATCGTCTGGACACGGCGCCTGCTCGACCAGGAGGGCGTGTTCGCCGGTGTGTCATCCGGCGCCATCGCCTCGATCGCCGTGCGTATAGCCGGCGAGATGGACGAGGGCAACGTGGTGTTCGTGGTCTGCGACGACGGCTGGAAGTACCTGTCCAGCGGCATCTACACGCTGCCCGTGGACGACATCGAGAACCTCGAGTCAACTCTCTGGTGGTAGCCGTGTTGTGCGGCTGCCCCGGTGCGCTCGGTCGCGCACGACCGCGATGGTGATCGACAGCGCTCTGCTCCAGGACATCGTGGAGCACGCGCGCGAGGAGTACGACGCGGAGTGCTGCGGGATGGTCGCCTACGCAGCCGGCGAGGACGGTGAGGGAGAGCTGCGCGCCCGGCGCGTGCACCGTGCCGTCAACATCTTCGCCAGCCGCAAGCGCTTCGAGATCGACGGCAAGGAGCTGCTGCGTACCCTCAACGAGTTCGAGGGTGACGGCCTGGAGTTGGGGGCCATCTATCACTCGCACACGCACACCGCGCCCTACCCCTCGCAGACGGACATCAACTTCGCGGCCAGCTGGCCGGGCCTGGAGTGGGTGATCGTCGGCCTCGCCGATGACGAGCCGGATGTTCGCTGCTACATGATCGACGGCGGCGAGGTCCGGGAGGTAGCACTGGAGGTTCGCTGATGGACACCGGGGCCATAGTCTGCCCCACCTGCGCCCGCCCTCACCCTGCGAGCGAGCGCTTCTGCGAGCACTGCGGCATGCCGCTCGTGAATCCCGAAGGCGACGAACCGGCGGTCAGCGAGCGCCAGCAGACGGCGCGCAAGATCAAGCCCGAGTACGCCGAGGGAGAGCTTGTGAAAGTGGCCCGTGCGCGTGATCTGGCTCAGGCCGAATTCATTGCCGGGCTGCTGCTGGAGGAGGGCATCCCGAGTCTGCTGCGCGCTTCCATCGCCGGGTACTCGCCGATGGTTGACCCGCGCGACATCCTGGTTCCGCAATCCGGCGCCCAAGCCGCCAGCGAAGCGCTCGCCTGGGGTGGGGACGCTGACACTGAGCCTGACGACCCGGCTGATTAGCTCCTGTCCAAAGCAGCTTGGCTGCAACCGGGATTCGATGGCCCGCTGGCGTATTCTGTCTTGTCGGGCATCTGAAGGGACTCAAGCGACCAGCTGAGAACCGCGAGCCATGCGGACATCAAATGCGACAGCTATTTGATGAGAATCGGATCCATATCTCCTCCGAGGATAGCATCGGCGGATTCGCAAGTCTAAGCTCACGCTTCTAGTATCGACCCGCTGGTGTCTAGGCTTGATCGAGTGGTTGTATCGACACTTTCGCTCAACGGCTGGGGAGACATTGCTCAGTTCGTGATCGCGATCACGGCCGTTGCGGCCCTGTTCGGAGCGTTCGCGCAGCTCAGGCTGAACCGCGCGAGCGGACGCCGTGGGCGAGTTTACGAATATGCCGATCGCTTCAACGATCCCGACCTGCTTCGTGCTTCCGCCCGTTATAGGGAGTATTGGAAGGCGAATACCTTCGCTGACTTCAGCTCCCTCGATCTCGCCGATCAGCTTGAGTATCTGATGCTGCCGAACTTGATCGAGGAGGTCGCGACCCTCTACAACCGAAATGTACTTGATAGAAATCTCGCCGCGCAGCTACTGGGGGTCTACGTTGAGGTGCTGTGGGAAGCCAGCTCACCGCTTGTGGGCGAAGTCCGGCTCGAAGAAGACAGAGCCACGATCTACTCCGAGTGGGAGGCGATGCAAAACGACACGCCCAGCCGCAGAGCGAAAGCTAATGACGAGACTGAGAGGAGACGAACTCGCGGCAAGCTCTGACCGTGACCTCTGTAGAGGCTGAGACGACAGTGTTGGAGAGCCTCGCCGCTACGCAATGCTGCTTACGTGGCTAGCGAGTTTCGCGAAACCCTTACTGCTAAACGAGAACCGGCTGACCAGCAGCTTCGCTGGTGATCGAGCGGATCTCTTCCGAGGCCCGCTCGAACTCCGCGTCTGAGAGCACGGGGGTGCCCTCGAACGGCAGTTCGCGCTGCAGCTCAAGCCATGCGTTGGGCCCGATGTAGTCGTCCTTCACCTTCACCGTCACGGGACGGGGGATGCGGTAAGTGCGCAGCAACAGCACGTGCAGCGGCTGGCGGCTGCGCCAGCCGAGGCGCTTTTCCGCGTAGTCCGGTGTCCACACGTAGAAGGGCGAAAGCGCATCCACACAGCGGGGGTCCACGACCGTGAAGTGGTCTGTCACTTCCGCCCAGGCGCGGATGCGCACGCGGTCGGGCTGCTGCAGGGGGGCGCCGGAGATGAAGCTGTGCAGCGGCGGCTCGCCGTCGCTCCACACGCCCTCCTCCAGCGCGCGACGCAGCTCAGGCTGGTGGGACTCGCGCACGAGGTCCCCAGGCTGGTGGTCGAACGTGGGGTATAGGAAGAATCGCTGATGCGCGAGCTTAAAAGGCTTGTCAGCCTGCTCGGGGAGTCCCTTGCGGAGGGTTACGAGCTGCTCGCCTTCCGCTAGCGCGCGGACGGTGACAGCCCATTCTTTGAAAGCAATTGGCATATGAAAAGGGCGGGGCGGGGTGAAGAGGGAAACAACTTGTCTAACGAGGGCGGGAAGCCGTGTGGGCGACGCCGCCGATGCGTTAACGATACGAAACATCTGCCAAAACACCAAATCCCCTGCAAATGGCGGCCTTTTTTGGCCGACTGGCCAGTATTTCATGGCAAGGTGTGCTCTACAGACGCCTGCCCGCGAGCCCCTCGGCGGCCTCGATCATTGACGAGTAGTCGCGCTCCGCGTATCCACGCGCTACCGCTGCCGTGAGTAGGTCGCCGGCGTGTGCAGCGGTGGGGAATGGCACCTCCGCGCGCTGTGCCTCCTCCAGGCAGAGGCGAACGTCCTTCAACATGTGCGCAGTCTTGAAAAGGGGCGTGTAGTCGTGCTCGCGCATGGGGCCCGACTTCATCTCGAGCTGCAGCGATCCGCCGGAGCCGGCGGAGAGCACGCGCACGAACGCGTCGAGGTCGATGCCGGTGGCATCTGCCAGCAGCAGAGCCTCCGCCACCGCCGCGGCGTTGGCGGCGCCGACGGAGTTGTTTATGAGCTTCAGCATCTGCCCCTGGCCCAGCTCGCCCACGTGCACGATCAACTTGCCCATCGCCTCGAATACGCCCTTGCAGCGCAGGAACTGGCTGTGCTCGCCACCGCACATGATCGTCAGCGTGCCGTCCTCCGCGCGCGGTGAGGAGCCGGTCACCGGCGCGTCCAGCATCGCCACGCCGCGCTCTGCCAGTCCCGCGGCGATCTCGCGCGCATAGGTGGGGCCGATGGTGGACATGTCCACGCACAGCAGCCCCTCCCTCGCTGCGAGCATGGCGCCCTGCTCGCCCAGCAGCACGTCTGTCACCTGCGAGCCATCCACCACCATCGAGATCACGATGTCGCTGCCGGCAGCCGCCTCGGCGGGTGTGGCTGCGAACTGTGCGCCGTGCTCCGCTGCCCAGCGCTCGGCCTTGCCGGGGGTATGCGTCCAGACCGTCAGCGGGAAACCAGCGCGCGCCAGGTTGGCGGCCATACGCGAGCCCATGATCCCCAGCCCGAGGAAGCCGATGCGCTCCCTCGTCTGCTGCTGTCCGTCGTACTCGTCAGCGCTCATCGCCATATCCTCCCCCTCCCGGCGTTTCCATGCGCAGACGCTGTCCCGGGCGCAGTTTGCCGCTGACCTTGCCCGGCAGCGTGCCGCCGTCCAGCAGGTCGCGTCCCGGCAGCCCGTCGCCGCCGCCGTGGGCGCCGCGTGGCGCGTGGCGCCGCCGCTCCGCGATCAGGGAGAACGTCATCTCCGCGAGCGCCTCCAGTTCGCGCACCACGCCGTCGCCGCCGCGGTGCGCGCCGCTGCCGCCGGAGCCCCTACGCAGTGAGTACTCGCGCACGAGCAGAGGAAACTCGCGCTCCAGCGCCTCCACGGGCGTGTTGAGCGTGTTGCTCATCGCCACATGCACGCCGCTGGGGCCATCCGCCTGCGCGCTCGCTCCCTGCCCGCCCCCGAGCGTCTCGTAGTAGGAGAAGCCGGCGGAGCCGAGCGTGAGGTTGTTCATGGTGCCCTGTCCCTGCGCGCGGCCGAACGCGCTCAGCACCATGTCTGCCACGCGCGATGATGTCTCCACGTTGCCCGCCGCCACCGCCGCGCCGGGGCCGGCGTTGAGCAGCGTTCCCGCCGGTACGCGCACCTCGATCGGCCGCGCGGCGCCCGCCGTCGGAGGAATGTCGGGGTCGGTGAGCACGCGCGCGGCGAACAGGCAGGCGGAGACGGTGACGGCGAGCGGGCAGTTGAGGTTGCCGGAGTGTTGCGGCGCGCTGCCGTGGAAGTCCAGCACGAGCGTGTCGCCCTCCACGCTTGCGCGCAGCTGCAGCGAGATGTCGCCATCTGCACCCTCCAGCACGTCGTGCGCTGTCACAGTGCCGTCGGGTAGCGCCGCCAGGCAGGCACGCGTGCGCCGCTCGGAGTAGTCGAGCACCGCGTCTGTGGCCTCGCGCAGCCGCTCCACGCCGAGGCGCTGCGCCAGCTCTCCCAGGCGCAGCGCGCCAGTGCGGTTGGCGGCCAGCTGTGCGCGCAGGTCCGCGCGGCGCTCCTGCGGCTGGCGCATCTGCGCGACCAGCTCCTCGATCGCGCGCTCGTCCAGCACGCGCGGTGAGATCACCACACCCTCTTCGCTCAGCGTGCGGCTGTCGGCGGGCATCGAGCCGGGCACGCGGCCGCCCACGTCGGCGTGGTGGGCGCGGCTGGCTGCGAAGCCGATGAGCTGATGCTGCTCGTGGAAGACAGGCGTGACGACGGTGATGTCAGGCAGGTGCGTGCCACCGGCGAAGGGGTCGTTGAGCACCCAGGAGACGCCCGGCTCGTGGTGCTCGTCAATCACAGCCGCCACCGCGGCCGGCATCGCGCCGAGGTGCACGGGTATGTGCTCCGCCTGCATCGCCATCTGCCCGTCCGAGTCGAACAGCGCGGTGGAGGCGTCGCGGCGCTCCTTGATGTTGGAGGAGTGCGCCGAGCGGATCAGCACCACGCCCATCTCCTGACAGGCGGCGTGCAGCGCGCCGCTGAGGATCTGCAGTTCGATGGCGTCCAGCATCGTTCAGTCGTCGCCCCGCTGTGTCGAGCGCACTTCGCGCAGGTGGATGGTGCCGAACTCGTCCACCTCGCCCTCCCAGCCGGGCTCCACCAGCAGCGTGGCCTGCGGCAGCGCACACAGCGCTGGACCCACGATCGACGTTCCCGGCGCCGGCTCCCCGTGCCACACGGTGGCCCGCTGAGCCACACCGGCGAACACGATCTCGCGGCTGCTGCGCGTCGCCTGACTCGCGCCTGCCGCGCGCGGTGCGAGCGCCGGCGAGTTTCCCCAGGCGCAGGCGCGGATCGTCACGAGTTCCACCTGGGCCTGCTCGTCGCGATATCCGTAGCGCAGCTCATGAGCTTCAGCGAACGCTTCGCACAGCTGTTGTGGGCGGCAGTGCATCTCGCCATAGGCGTCCACGGGCAGCTCGAAGGATTGGCCGCTGTAGCGCATCTCATAGCGCAGGCGCATCCGCGCAGGGGGCTCGCCGAGCGCCCGCCAAACCTCATCCAAGAGGCTGTCGCGCTCCTCGTCCAAGCGCTCGGCGGTGAACTCCTCACCGCGCAGCATCACGGTGCGTGCGCTGTCGCGGCGCGGCGCGGCGGCGGCGAGCCCCAGTGCGCACAGCACGCCGGAGGTGCGCGGGCACAGCACATGCCCGATCTGCAGCGCCCGCGCGAGTGCGAGGGCATGCAGCCCGCCGGCGCCGCCGAAGGCCATCAGTGCAAAGCCGCGCGGGTCGATGCCGCGCTGAACCGTCATCAGTCGCAGCGCACCCAGCATCTCCGCCTCGGCCACGCGCACCACGCCTTCCGCGCACTCCACCACGCCGAGGTCCAGCTCGGCAGCGAGACGCTCCACGGCAGCGCGCGCCGCGCTGACGTTCAGCTCGATGCCGCCCGCCAGCGGCGAGTCGTCCAGCAGGCGGCCCAGCAGCAGATTGGCGTCTGTGACTGTGGGCAGCGCATTCACGCCGGCACGGCCGTAACAGGCAGGGCCCGGCTCGGCGCCCACCGACTGCGGGCCTACCCGCAGCGCTCCGCCGGTGTCGTGCCAGGCGATCGAGCCGCCGCCTGCGCCCACCGTGTGGATGTCCATCGCGGGCAGCGCCAGCGGCCTGCCGGCGATCGTGCGCTCGGCGGTCTCCGCCACGCGGCCGTTCTGGATCAGGCACACGTCACAGGAGGTGCCGCCCATGTCAAAGCACAGCACGTCGCGCTCGCCTGCCAGCTCCGCCAGCGCCAGCGCGCCGCCGACGCCCCCGGCGGGACCGGAGAGGACGGTGAGGGCAGCGTGTGCGCTGGCGCGCCCCACGTCGGTGAGTCCACCGGAGGACTGCATGATCTGCGGCTCCACCAGGCCCGTTGCGTGCGCCTGCTGCGCAAGTTCGCCCAGATAGAGGGCCAACAGCGGCGAGAGCGCGGCGTCGAGTGCGGTGGTGGCGGTGCGCTCGTACTCGCGGAAGGTGCCCACGAGGTCGCTCGAGAGCGACACATGGCAGTCGGGCAGCATCTCTTCGATCAGCTCGCCCAGCAACAGCTCGTGGTCCGGATGCGCGTAGGAGTGCAGCAGCGCAACGGCGACTGCCTGCGGTTCGGCGAGCGCGATCTCGCGCACCAGCGCGCGCGCCGTCGCGGGATCGAGAGCCAGCAGCGTCCGCTCCGGGCCGCAACGCTCGGCGGCGCCGAAGCGCAGCTCCTGCGCAACCAGCGGCGCGGGTGCGGCCTGAGTGAGATCGTAGAGGTGAGGCCGCGCCTGACGTCCCAACTCGATCACGTCGGTGAAACCGTCGGTGGCGATCAGCGCGGTGAGCGCTGCGTGCCCTTGCAACAGCGCATTGGTGGCGACGGTCATGCCGTGGGCGAAGCGGGTGACCGACCCAGGCTCTGCGCCGGCGCGCTCAAGCACGAGCTCCACGGCGCGCAGTACGCCTTCGTACTCGCGCGCCGGCGTGGACGGAACCTTGGCTGTATGCACGGCGGAGTGCTCGTCCACGAGCACCGCGTCGGTGAACGTTCCGCCAACATCTACCCCCAGGAGCATCCTGGGAGCGTACGCCGCTCAGCCTACGCCGCCACGAGCTCGCGGTCCTCGGTGTCAGCGAGGTGCTGATGCGACGGGCAGTAGCCGTTG
>Ga0182030_10011543_pt1 | contig 17816 bp, 9 predicted proteins | sample 812S3MmetaG_FD_121299 | JGI IMG/M metagenome (GOLD analysis project Ga0182030, IMG submission 121299) | Permafrost microbial communities from Stordalen Mire, Sweden - 812S3M metaG (Illumina Assembly) | ecosystem: Environmental > Terrestrial > Soil > Wetlands > Permafrost | place: Sweden...
CCTCCTCTACGGAATGTTCAAGAACTTGTGCGTTTGGAGACTCAGCCTCCAGCGCGGGTGCTCCAAGCAGTAATGCAATGCCAACGTCGTGTTCAGTTCACGTGCGGCACCATCCATTGGCTGAAGAAAAAAATGCTGAAAATCGAGGTTCTCGTATAATTCGGGCCCTGCGCCCTCTTGCGGGAAAACAAGTTTCAGTTCGTGTCCGGAACGGAGTTTGAGTTCCGCCTGTGCCTTGGGGCTGACGCATATCCAATCGATGCCCGGACTTGCAGTCTGTGTCCCATTCGTTTCGATGGCAATCTCAAATCCCACTTTATGCAGAGCATCGATCAGCGGTTGGTCCAACTGCAGGAGGGGTTCGCCGCCAGTGCACACCACAAATGGCTTGGAATACCCTCGATGGTGCGGCCAGGTCTCATCGATTGCAGTTGCTAGAGCATCTGGAGTATCGAAACGTCCGCCCCCAGTTCCATCAGTTCCAATAAAGTCCGTATCACAGAACTGGCACACTGCTCTGCCGCGATCTTCTTCGCGCCCAGACCAAAGGTTACAGCCCGAGAACCTGCAAAAAACGGCGGGTCGCCCCGTTTGAGCACCCTCGCCTTGCAACGTATAGAAGATCTCTTTTACTGCATAGCTCATGCCGGCACCTGGGCAAGACCATATCGGGTTGGATCGACGACCCCAGCTTCGAGAAATCCCTTGCGGCGAAGTTGGCACGAGTCGCACGATCCACATGCCTCCCCAACTCCGGATGGATCGTAGCAACTGCTCGTTAGTGAATAATCCACGCCCAACTCCAATCCTTTTCGAATGATTTGCGCCTTGGTGAGGTCGATTAGCGGTGCGTGGATCTTAACCCTCGTTGTCCCCTCTACTCCGGCTTTGGTTGCGAGGTTTGCGAGCGTTTGGAACGCTTTGATGAACTCGGGACGACAATCAGGATATCCGCTGTAGTCCAGAGCATTGACGCCAATGAAAATGTCGCTGCATTCGAGAACCTCTGCCCAGGCCAGGGCGAACGACAAAAAGATCGTATTTCGCGCGGGCACATATGTGATTGGTATTCCTTCAGACATCTCTTCTGGATTCCGTCCTTTAGGAACATCTATTTCACTAGTGAGCGCAGAACCCCCGAAACTCCGAAGATCGATATCCACGATCGTGTGTTGCTCGACCCCCGCTGCGCTGGCAACTCTCTTAGCGGCCTCAAGTTCCAACTCATGGCGTTGTCCATAACGGAAACTTAGAGCATAGGGCAGGAAACATTGCTCCTTGGCAATTGCGAGGGTTGTAGTTGAATCCAGTCCGCCACTTAAAAGTACGACCGCACGTCGGTTCTTCATGATTCTCCTCACTTGCTCCCATTGAACAGGTTCATTTGATCTCGACTCGGGGCTTGAACCGGTTCGAGCCGGTTTGCGAAAGCCCGGACCGAATCGAACTCTTCGCTAGTGAACACCACCGTGCCTCCCCGATAAAGGCGACCGGCAGGAATCTTCCCGTCAGATCTCCATCGCCAAAGGGTGGTTCTGGAAATACCAAGTTCCTTGGTAATCTCCACGGCTGTGTAATAGCGGATATCCTCAATCAGTACGGTCATACCATGATGTTGCACGCCGTAGCACGGCGTTTCACCGCGTTTCACTTCGTTCCATCCTAGTCTGCCTACAACGAGAAACAAGTACCCTTTCAGTAACGGCCTGTGGATAACGCATCTGGCCGTTGGCCGGTGACACACGGACCGTGATAATGTTGGCGCGACCAGAAAATGCGTGAAAATCCCGCACATAACCGCAGGTTATATCACCTGGGGTTATATGTCAAGCGGGTTAGCAACTTGGTCAATTTGAATGACTCCGGAATGGGCACAGCGTGTGGCGCAACTGCGGAAGAAACTCGGCCTGAAGCAGGTCGAATTTGCAGCGCGTTTCAGCGTGACGCAGGCCGCAATCTCTGGGTGGGAAAGTGGCCGGAAAGAGCCCTCTGTAGAGAACTACGTGCGCATGGGAAATATCGCCGACGATCCAGATTGTTATTGGTTTTGGGAGAAAGCCGGCGTGGACATCAATCGAATACGGAATTGCAACCGGAAGTGACGACCTAGGCCATGACCAGCGACCTCCTACTCAAAAAAGTTGCGGGCTCATGGCCGGTTCGAGTTGCCATCAAATCGTTGCTCTAAGACCCAGTGTGCACCCGAGGGCGTCAAGAAATCACAGATGGGACTACGGCTAAGCGCCTCTGCAATAAAGAGTTGGTTCCAATATCGCTGTGAGCGGCAATTGCGCTACAGTTGCGCAGACCCCGACGAACTAGAATCTGTGCCAGTTTCCGTCAGCGCAAAAGAGAGCAAGTGGGCAGAATTCGGTGAGGACTTCGAAATTCGTGTGGTAGAGCGACTTGCCAGCGAAACCTCCGTGCTTCGCCCTACCGGAAACGCACTAAAACTCTCGGACCGCGATGCCGAGAGATTCCTAACCACTGACCAAGACCATCTCTTTGCCTTTCAATTTCCCCTCTACCCACACGACTTCCTGACCCGCGCTGTTCCAGGCTCTCAAGGGATTTCTCTAAAGGTCGGCTACGCCGATTTGATCCGAAGCACCCTAACAACCACAGGTCAGCGCCTCCTCACGATTGTCGACATCAAGGCTACCCGCAATGCTACACAGTTCCACAAAATCCAAGTCGCGTTCTATTCGCTTGTGCTCCAGAACGAACTGCAACGTTTGAAAGTGCAGGCTAAAGTTGCGCCAGATGCGGAAATCTGGCGTTTACCCGATCCGGGACAAGGCGGGCTTTGGGAACCACAAATTTTCCCTCTAGCCGCTTATCAACGGGTCGTACTAGATTTCTTGCAAAACAACGCACAGCGAATCGCAGCGGTCAAACTGGGTCCAGGAGTGGACGAGTCGTTCTTCCACGTCTACTTCAAGTGTGAGCAATGCAAGTACCTGGAACACTGCCAAAAGGCGGTGCAGACAACTGACCTTAACAGGCGAGATTTGTCCGCTATTCCGGGCATGAGCCATGAATCAAAAGCAATTCTTCAAAGACATGGCATACGTACGGTATCGGGGTTGGCCCTCGGCGAGCGTGCAACCATCGTGCACCGCGAGGCAAGTTGGACACTGCAGAATCGCTTCGATCTGATGCAGCACCGCGCCAAGGCGCAACTATCCGGGCAGATTTATCGTGTCCCCGAAATGTATTCGCTGCTAATGCCGCCACGCGTCGATTTGAGACTCTTCCTTGTCGTCGATGCAGACCCGATTGACGATGACCTTCTCACCTTAGGATACCGACGTTGGCGTCTGGTCGATGGAGAGGTGCAGACACGCGAAAAGATCCAGGTACTGTCAAAAAGCGAACCCCAGTTAGAAGCAGCTGCCCTTCAAGAAGTCATGGGAGCTGTGCTGGAGGATCTTAACGAAGCAGACGCTTGGAACCGCAATCATGAGGACAAGCCTCTGCACGCCCAGATCTTCCTTTATGAGGCGGCAGAAGCCAAGAATCTGAGAGAGGCGTTTGGACGCGGAGTGCAGAATTCCAGGGCAGTACTACACAGACTGTTGGATCTGATGCGGATATTTCCCCCAGAGGAAGCCGTTCCAGAACCAGAGTTTAAGGGGTATCAACATTTCCCCGCCACTATTGTTCGTCACGTTATGGAACAACTCTTCGCCCTGCCTGTTGTAGTGGGTTACGACCTACGGCAAGTGAGTAAGGTGTTGCATACGGCCCAGCGGCCGACACCATCTGTTTTTAGCCCGACCGGAGACTTCGAGCGGAAGTTCTCGTCCCTCCTTCCCATTGACGTGGGCAGAAAGCTCCGCGAACATTCCGTGGAGACTTCCCCTATAGAAAATGACGTGCGTTCTCGTTTGCAGACCCTGCAGGAAATAGTGACATGGCTAATCGAAGAAAATGCCGATTCAACTGAACAATTTCTTCGACTTCCGAAACAACCATTTCGTTTCATGCGAACGGTCCATCCTCTCGATGCCGGCGATCTCGACGTACTTCAAGCGTATGCGCTCTTGGAAGACCGAACTAACATGCTGGGCCAACTATCGCGACTCGCTCAACCACTCGCCAGGCGCCGCTCAACCCTTCGTACCATTGACGGTCTCCGCTACCAAAGCAACCGCCAGTCGGGCAAATCTCGCATAGTCACGTTTCAGATGCCTACAGAATGCCGAGAGACCGAACTCGGTCCGGACAGCCTCGACTTAATTTTGACCCGGGACGAACCAGAAATCCGAATGAATCCTTTGCAATGGCCGAGTCACCGCGCGCACATTCATCGGATACTCAGCGAGCGAACCCAACCCGAAATCGATGTGAAGATATCAGAGTTCATGTTCACTACAGACCTCGCCCCTCACATTGCCAGTGACGGTACCGTAACTACACGTTGGGTCCTAGATGAGATATATCAAGATCGCACCGCGGTCCGACTACAACGTTTCTTGGCGTCGTTGACTGACGCTCTCCCCGCGCAGGAGATGAAATGACGGTCCGAAGTTCTCTGCTGGACTTCTTTCATAATCCTGCAGACTTTGCGGCAAAGATTGACAGCGTCGATGCTCTTCGGTGGCGGAGAGCCATGGATGAGGCACTTCTCCCCGCCCGATTATCATCGGGCGCGGACGATTTGCTCGATTCCCAAAAGCAAGCATGGATGAAACTGGCCTCATCACGGGTGGGGCTTCTCTTGGGTCCGCCTGGCACCGGGAAGACCTTTCTGGTGGCGTGTATGGCGCTCGCTTATATGGAAGTCTGCCGCCGAGATGACGTACCCTGTCGCATTTTGTTTACTGGATTTACCGTTAACTCAATCCTCCAACTGCTACGAGAATTTACAAAGCATTCAGAGCAACACTGGCCCGGCCAGTTTCCCATCGCGTACGTCACATCTTGGGATGAGCCACCTCTGGCACCGTTCGTGAGGATGTTTCACGTGGGAGATGCCGCGGATCGACATGCGGCAGGAGAATTTCTAGACCAAGGGCATTGCCTGCTCGCCTGCACGACATGGTCATTAGTAAGACTCTTGGAATCGCTAGGACCGGAAGATGACCAGGGCTACACCCGACCGGTGTTTCGACTGGTTTGCATCGATGAAGCATCGCAAATGATGGTCGGCCAAGGATTGATGGCTCTGGCAGGACTCGCGCCAGACGGGCGAGTGATCGTCGCCGGGGACCATCTTCAACTTCCTCCAGTCGGTGCAGTTTTCGACCGTAAAGTAGACGAACGACAGCTTGGTGGTTCTCTATATTCCTTCCTTCGAACGGCCGGAGCACCAGAAGCTGCTCTTGTGCACACCTGGCGAATGAACGAACCACTCACAGAATTTCCTCGTAGTGAATACTACGGGAATGATTTCGATCCGGTTAAGGAAATCGCCCATGAGCGACTCAATCTCCGCCCAAACTGGCGTGACGGCTTGCACGATTGGGAACAAGCCGCGATGGACCCTGAATACCCTGTCGTCGTACTGATGCACAAGGGTCCAACCGCTGCCACTGTGAATCGCTTCGAAGCCTCGCTTACGACACACCTAGCATCCCTCTTCCACAATCGGATCGCGACTCCCCAGAACCAGACGAGTGTTACAACAGAGGACTTCTGGAAAGAACGATTCGCGATAATAACTCCTCACCGAGCGCACAACGCTTTCCTGCGGAATCAATTGAGAGCCACCTCCTTTGGGAAGCAGGCAATAGTTGAAACTGTTGACCGAATTCAGGGACAGCAACGCGATACCATCATCACTTCTTACGTAGTGTCCGACCCTGAATTCGCATTGGTGGAGGCGGAGTTTCTTTTCAGTCGAGAGCGACTCAACGTCGCAACCAGCCGAGCCAAACGGAAACTGATTCTGATCCTGCATCGCAGCCTACTGGATGTATTGCCAAACGATGATGAGACGGTGGAAGCGGCTGCAACCCTGCGGCGCTTTGTCTTCGGCTGCCAGGCAGGAGGGTGTTTTGAATTCCCCGATCCCAAGGGCAACACTGTTCGAGTCGATGTCCGTTATCGCGGGTTTCATGACAGTCCAATTCTCGATGAACTCAAACCGGCTGAACGACCGAAGGAAGAAGTGCCTTCTTTTACGCAGGCCTTGCAAGATCTGCTCCACGCAATTTGGGAGGTAGCCCGCAAGAACCAAAAATACGCCACTGCCGCAGATTGGGAAATCAGGAAAGTACTTGGAAGACAACCGTCGGGAACCGAATACGTCACGCTAATGCGACTTGGCCGCGTCCAACTTTCACGCCCCATCGGTCCCCACGGTTCATTTTGGTCAGTCAGACCCTTGGAAGAGCCTCACCCTCCTTTATCTCTTCCGCACGAACTCGCCCTGAAACGAGTGCAGGACGAATTGTCCAGGATTCGCAGGGGCGATCGTTTCCTTGACTACGAAAAAGAGGTCAAGCATTCCTTCGTCTGGGTGGATGAGGAAGGCCAAGATGTTCTCAGGCCAATTATCGACACACTCGCCGGACAAGGGCTACTCAATGTGGTGCAAGAGAACGACAGGCTCTTGGTTCGACCCAGGATCCCGATCGCGACAACTACATTGGAGTTGCCTGAACTACCGCCCTTGGAAGACGCGGACTTCAAGGTTCTCAATCGTATCGAAGAGATCGAGAAAGCGCGCATCAACTTCGGACTCTATGAGAACTGGGTACGCGTATCAGACTTGTTTGAGGATTCGCAGTTGGCCGAGTGTGCTATTAGCAAATCCCTTCTCCTACTAGAGGCCCACTCATACTTGTTACTTGATGAAGGAAGAGCACGTAGCCGGATGGCTGAGTTGGCTCGTGAACTTCGATATGTGAAACAGCGATTTCGCAATGACGACGCAGATCGCAGGCCCTTTTTGGTTCGCAACGTGAAATTGGAACTCAAGGATCGAGACAAACCAGCAAGAGATAGAGATCTCAGTTCCATCCTTTCTGGACTTGAAACCGAGTTCCACAATAACGATGTGGCAAAGGAAGCCATTCGCCCACTGGGACCAATGTTACGGAGCCTGTGGTTGCCAAAGAAAGATGTTCAATTAGCCGGTTTTCAGGAGCGAGGGCTTCGAACAATCCTAAAGACCTGGATCAACGCTGCTGAACCAGATTCATTTGTCTTCACTGCAGAAACCGGGAGTGGCAAGACCGAAGCAGCGTTTTTCCCAGTGCTGGTGGGCATGGCATACGAGGCTTTGCATCAACGACCTGGAGTGAAAGCGGTAATGGTTTATCCCCGAATTCTCTTGGCGTTCAACCAGGCTGAACGGTTTGCGAGTTACTTGGCCGCCTATTCTGACGCCGGAGGACCTTTGCTACGAATGGCAGTCCAGGCGACGAATGGCCTTAGATACATTAAGGAAGGCGACGACAGCCTCTGGCAGCGACTCGGCAAAGACCGCACTAACTTTCCACTCTTCTCGTGTCCAAACAGAGGATGCGGTAGAAATCTCGAATTACAGACGTTGTCCAGTCAGAACGCCGAGCGCCTGAATTGTCCTCATTGTGGCTGGAAATACGACGGTTGGGTTGCAGATCGACAGCAATTGCTACGGCAACCCCCGGATCTTCTTGTGATTGTGACCGAGTCGTTGCACCAATGGCAATCGAACCCCGACTACGGCGCGGTATTTGGAGATCGTCTTAACTCGGGTCCCAGAGTGATACTGGCGGACGAGATCCATCTGTATTCGCTGACACACGGCGCGCAGATCGGATACACGCTCCAACGCTCGATGGCCCGCGCGGAGAGAAACACTGGTATCAGGCCGATAGCGATCGGCATGAGCGCAACCCTGGGTTCACCAGAGAAGGTCTGGGCCGAACTCTCAGGGAGGGCCCTCGTTCAGGAAATCGGCCCCGAGGAGGAGGAACGTCAACCCAACGCTAAGGGGCGCGAGTACTTCTATTTCATACAACCCGAGGTGGAATCCCGTGGGCGAGATGTCGCAGGGGCCTCTACCTCAATTCAGTCAATCATGGTGCTAGCCCACGGTATGCGCCGGCGAAGAAAACCAGAGGGAGGGTATCGAGGATTGGTGTTCCTCGACTCCATCGACAAGGTGCGCCGCCTCCACGGAGACTACAAAGACGCCGAAGAGGCGCACCAGTTACCTCGCTTCCGTGTTCTCGACTTCAATCGACAAGGACCAGACGGAAGTCCTGAACTCGGTTGTTGTGGTAGTCCACTATCCTGTTCACGATACCAAGATGGTGAGTGTTGGTACTTCGCCGCAAACGACCGAAGGCAAACAACCGCAACTGGACCATATGATCCTTCCAAAGGACTCAGCGTTGCCAAGTCTGCCGTAACATCACAGGGTCGAGATTCCAATGACATCCTAAGAAATAACGATGTTCTGTTTTCAACCAGTTCGCTTGAAGTCGGATATGACGACCCGGACTTGGCACTCGTGTATCAGCACTACGCGCCAGTAAACCTTGCGAGTTTCATTCAGCGAAAAGGACGCGCAGGGCGCGGTGAAAGCGATAGGCCCGTAACCGGCGTAACCCTCTCGCCGTACTCTCCCAGGGACTCTTGGTTCTTCCTTCGTCCTTCTGAGATGCTATCGCCCCGCAACTTTGAGATTCCGTTGAATATTCGCAATTTCTTTGTACGCCGCGGTCAATTATTGGCAGCGATTGCAGACATGGGCGCTCGCTGGAAACTATACGACACGCGACCAATATTCACCGATCCGCAGAATTTGCATTTCCAGACGGAATTCCGAACCGCGACTGAGGACTTCATCGTGAGAGTGTTCGGGAACGAGATCTACAACGAACTCGGTTTCAAAAACATAGAAGAGATTTGGGGCGAAGCGCTTCGCAATTCAAGCGGGTTCGATCCAGACTCGCCGGCCAAGTGGCGTGTGGCGCTCTCCTGGATTCCCAACCTGCTATTCAACAGCATGAATTTGCCATTGATAACTGTTCTCCCGGAAAACGAACAGTCTGCAGGCATACCCAAACAGGTTGACGAGGACATCTCGTTCGCGCTCTCAAATGCCGCACCGGGTAATCCTACTCGCCGATACTCCACGTTCCGCTTCCATTGGCGCCCGATTGCCGAAGGACTAAATGTGTGGTTGGACGCGATCGACTATGCGCACGCTAACCGAGAACCATTGCCCGGTGGGAGTGTCGCTGCGCTTCTTGATCTCCTTCCCGACTCTGCCGCAGCGAGCTTACAGAAGCTCGGTACTCCTGAGCAACCGGTGTCCATCTCGCCATACTTTAGCCGTCCGAAATCCGTCCATCTGCTTGTAGCTGGAGAGAGTTCTGTGCAAGGCTTGAGCAGCAAGTGGAGAATCGATTCGAAAACTCGACGGCTCTACCCCCCGGGCCAAGCGACTGCAGCGGCAACCGAACCACTTCATCTCAAGTCCTATGGAGCTCTTCGTAGCACCGTGTTCGTGGAAGCAAACACCGTTCTGCGCCGATTACCCAGTACGAACTTTCCAGCGAACCTGGGAAGTCTTGAATATTACCGTGGAGCCACCGGGGACAAAACGGGCCTCAAAGTTGTTTTATTGCACTGGGGGGCCGATGCCACCATTCGACTAGACAATCCGAAAAGCGATGTGCTTGAAATGACCCAATTCTTTAGGGACCCCCAACAACACGCGGTCCTTTTCCACGGCTACGGTCTGGAAACCGAAGGGGTCCGGTTAACCCTCAACGACAGTACGTTGAGTGCTTTCATTTCAGGGTACGCGAATATGCTCGATACCTCTGGTCAAGGACGATGGCTAAGGGGACGATTCCTAAGGTATCTGTTGCAGAGCGGTTCACTAGCAAATGGTCTCAACATCTATGACGCAGCACGCTGCGCAGAACTACTCCAAGCGGCAGCTGGTGACGATGAACTCCGACACAACATCGCTCGCTTGGCGCAGCGATGGGACTCCACAATTTTCAACGACACACTCGAAGAATCGTACGAACGACTTCTTACATCTCACCCACTGCTTACAGCCCGACGCATAGAAAAATTGCAAGAGCGATTTGCAGGAATGGTGGGAGTGGCGTTCCGGACGGTTCTAGAAACCGGCCTCCGCGAAGTGAAAGACAATGCCCTTTTCCTGCGTTATCTTCGTTCTTTGATCGTGCACGGCGTTGCGGTACGACTTCACCAGAGCTTTGTCCTTCTCGGACATGGAGACGAAAAGCGAGTCGGGGCACATGCCCATCTCCCGATTGAACACCGCGCCAAGAACGACGACAGCATTACTGTTTTTGAAAACGGCGGTCACGGTGATGGTACGGCCAGGACGTTTATTGAAAATGTCGAGGAGTTAGTGAATTCCTGGAGGGAAGGTTTCTTGTCACGGTGTCCTAACGCGACTGAGGATCAAGCAGTCGAGAACTTCCTATCCAACCCAAGCCGACATGAGCATTGGCGAGGTCGCCACATTCGAGATGTAGGCGAACTTACGACCCTTGGGGCCGAAATCGGTCTTACCACAGACGACACGCATGCTCTGAGCACGCTTGCCCGCCTGTTAAACGGCAGGGAATGGGTCGGTAACGAACCCTTCGACTTCTTCGATATCCAAGTTGAGGTCCGACAGGTCAGGAAAGATTCAGAAGCCTTGCTCAAACGTAGACCGCAACTGTGGGAATTATTGACCTCTGTCGTCCAACGTGCCAGAACGGCCGATCCTACACTGCCAACTTTAGTACGCTTGCTGCGGGCGTTTGAGACACTTCCGGAAGAGCGCCAAGAGGAATCGTTGTCCCCACAGGCACGACTCGCGGAGCAGGCGCTCAGATTTAGCGGCAGCCTGTGCGTGGATGGATGCACAGCGTGCCTTTACAACCCGACCGGAATTGTGGCAGATGGCTTGGAAGAAGCTAGTCTCAGCCGTCAAATCATGTCTGACTTCTCTCATTTCATCTATGGCAACTGACGGTCTCGTGGTCTAGTGAGCGTCTCAGAATCCACTTGTTCCAGATGACGCTGACCTCAGGACGCGAAACTTCGCTAGTTGCCCATTCGTCTTTAACCAATTCAAAATCTTCTCATTCACTAGGACCAGCGTACAGCTACCTCTCGCGACTGCACTTAAGAATTCAACGACTTCGCTGCCTCCCCCACTCTCCGCCAGCAACTCCAACGCTTCTTTAAGCAACTGGCGCGCCTTTGTTAACTTCTCACGCACTGGCGAACCTGGTGTGGCTACATCTTTGACGGTTTGACCCAACATTGCTGCTTTCCTCAGTTTCTCTGCCGCATCTTTGCCACCTCTAACGTCTTCGAGCAATCTGGCGAGGTCATCCAACCCGGCAAATTCGCCCCCAATGCCACCGCTCCAAGCTCGCTGCCACACTGTGAGAATCTGTTCCATGACAGACTTTGTATCCGTTATGGCACCCTTCAGTTGCAGTTTATCTCCGTCTAGTTCCCAAGCGGTGATAGCCCCTGTTGACTTAGACAGCCTTTCAAAACTGTCTTGACACAACTTCGCAGCATCAGTTGCGATTGCTTTAGGCACAAGCAGAGCACTCACCCCCCATTCACCAAACGCAAGGCTTCGTACATTTAGAGCCTTTGCCTCCGACAGGAGAGTCTGCAACTGGGCTGTGTCTCCCTGGCCCTTTAGAATTGCCCGCACCGAAGGAAGTCTTTGTTTCAGTGTTTGTGCCCGTTTTACCATAGTGTCTCAATCGCACTCTTCATGATCTTAGCGTGATCGCGTACCTGTTGGCTTTCCTTTCGGATATCAGCCACTACTTGAGACGGATTAACGTTATCGCCCTTCAGTAAACTATTGACCTTGATTCCCAGTTCATTCAGAGCTACGTCACCGTGATTCAACATACTCATGACCTGCTCAAATCGATCTGCTGGAGTCCGGATGCAGCGCGCAAGAATCTCACCGTTGGTATTGGACGGACTGGCGGACCATTCGTCCAGTGCATTCTCGAAAGTATTGTCTTTCCACCAAGACTGTTGCGAGAGTTGACCATACAACTGAGCAAACTGATTCACGTCATGCGCCGCAACCGCTGGAAGAACCCTAGAGGCTTCGTCTAGTGCCTCATGAACTTCTTTAGCTGCCTGACGCAAGGTCATCTTTTCCAGTCGCTCACTGATTACAGAAACGCGCTCCTCGATTCTCTGACTTTCGACGGATACAAGGTTGATCCAATGACTCATTGCAAACCTCGATGCAGCCGCGAGGGCAATGAGATCCTGAAGGTTCCCCAATGCGTCCTGTTTTGGTTGTTGCGAAAGATCGAGTGAGTCAACAAAAGAAGCCAACATTGTGACGGCTTCGCTGGCGTCCTCCATAAAAAACTTTCCCGTTGCACCCTGAAGAAGCGCTGTAAAGTTCTCTAAGAACTTATGAACTGTTTGGAGCGGACCGATGTTCCCTCGACACAATTCCAACCATGCATCGTCGCGACCCGAGGGCAACGGGTCCGGAACGTTCGGGAAAGACAGGATCGCATGCCACTGTTTCTCCAGTGGATCTCGGGGCGTAACCCTGCCAGACACCCATGCATGAATTGTGAGGCATTCGATCGCTGTTCGCAGCGGATTCCAGGTCCGACCCTTTTCGTCTTGCCATGAGGTCATGCGTCCCCTGACTACGCACAATGCGAGTCGTTTCACGGTCTCTACGAAGATGAGATATTTATTCCCGTAGCGGACAAAATCCGTTGGCGGATGCTTCAGGTGAACGAGAGCCTGGAGGCCTTCTGTTGTCCACTCGTGAAACGGGAGTACTAGAAAATAGTCGCCCGCTTTGCTGCCTTCCAACTTGATTCGCTCACGAGTCAGCAACTGTTTACCGGCCCACTCAGGAATTCCATGGTCTGTCCAAGAAATCTTACTCACGATCTGCCAAACCTGATCTTCCCACCAAGTCTGAGATTGGATCACCGTTCCTTTGCGCCACGAAGTCAATTCCGCCAAGTGTTTGTCAAGTTCCGATATGCCTGGAGAACTGGGGGGCACTGGAATAGGCGCTGACTGTGGCAGTTTCGATGTATCTTGAGGCGCAATTGACCCCGTCCCCAACCAAGGCAACCCGAACCACTCGTACACGCTCTTACAAACACCGCCAAAAGAAGGCTCGCCATTGATGATTCCCGTTTGAGTTGCTCCGCCGTCCCCCCAAAGACCGATTAACGCCCGCACTCGGGAGTACTCCTCGGGAGTTGATCGCCGCACTTGCGCGTCAACATCTGGGACCAGATCCAACACGGCATCCCTCATTCGATCGGATTGGACCTCGGGACCGGGGAATCGATTCTGCTCGATCTGCTTCTTCAGCATTAAACTTGGACGCAACAACCCCAAAAGGAGATTGCGCGGTGTTTTGGCAAGGCTGGGGTCATCCCGATCTGTCAAGTACTCGTAACCGCGCTCTATTGCCGAAACGGTGAAAGGGTATAACCCGTAGCCCTCCTCAGCGCCGAATGTGCGATGGCAAGGATCGCGATATTCGCAACTAATGCACTTGCTTGGCGGCGCATCCTTCTGATCCCAGATTTCTCGAAGTTCCTCGGCCGACCATCGAACTCCATTCAAATATCGAGCAACGAACCGTCTTCGTCGGTCGACCGTGCCCACGACGCTGAGGGGCACTCCTTCTCCAGTCTCACCGTATCGACTCATGTCAATATGTAGTGTGACTCTATTCCCGTATGTCTGATTAAAATACTTCCTCTCATACTCTGGCGTAATGCCGCACACTGCTACAAGTGGGCATTCCTTCACTCCCTCCATACCCGCGGGCGACACGAACAAGTCAAGCAACGTCTCGTCGATAGCCTTCGCAGCGGTTATGTCTTCCTGTAGGACGACCAATCTCTTGCCGTTGCGATACAGATGACGGCGCAATTCGGAAAATACCTCACTGATGACCCGTTCGTTGAGTCCCAAGGCTGCGCGCAATGCCGGACGAGAACGATCATTCAGCGCTGTCAGCAAGCGATCAGTTTCGGGAAATTCTTCCGACTTGTCACTCTCAGCTTTGATCTTCGTCAAAGCGGCTCTAGTGCTTGGCCTTAACTCACTGCCGCGCATCGCCAAGTCCACCAATTGCCAAACCTCTTCCCGACGAAACAAGGGCAGTTCTTCTTTCTGGTGGTCGGCTATCAGGCGTGCGGGTGCTGACCACTGCTCGCGGACCTTCGTCGATCGTAGAGCATCGCTGATTCGCTTTTGATCGCACCATTCCCACTGCGCCCGTTTTTGTTGAACATTCTTGCTATCGAGTAGAGTCGCGAGTCGATCTAGAAAACTTTCCTTTCTCCCCTCGGGCGTCAAGTCGTCTGTAGCAATCAATTGACTTGCAAGATTCTCGAAGCCAAACCTGGTCAACTCGTCGCGTAAAACGCCCACTAGCCGACCAGGATTATGACCTGAGCGAGGTAGTAAAAGCACGACGTCCTTTTGCGATGCATGCTTGCGCCACTGAACAGCCAACCAACGGATCAAATGCGACTTGCCACACCCTGCGATACCCTCGATTACACAGAACATGTGGACTCTTTCGCGAACTAGCGCACTGAACAATTGCTCCTGGTCGCAATAAGACCCTTGAAGTTCTGTATTGTTCTTCCGGATGAAGAGTCGTTCCAGCGGAAAATGGGTGGCCAGAAACAGTTCTTCTTTGCCCGCAAGGGCTTCCAGGCTAAGAACGCTATCCAAGTCCTCCGTTCGCCAACAGACAAACGACATAGTTGCCTCAGTTTTCTTTGGAACCGCACAGTTTAACAATTGAAATAGCACGGTCCGGATTCTTAAGCCGAAGACCCAATTGCGAATCAGGTACCAACTCGAACTCAATTACTCCTTCTTCAGCCAGTTGATGCAGGCAGATGCTGGACGGATATGACAGAGTGCTTGCAAATGGCGAGACGCCAAGCACTGAACGTATTGAGTTCCACAAGCGCCCGTCATCGAGATATGGCATACGATCTGTTAGCTCATCCCAGAACTGCCTCGCTGGTATCGTTGAGTTTGCACCGTGTCGGCCAGACAAAAGATTGATTTCCCGACGCATTCGCTCCAACGGATAAGGCGCATAGGGCAACAGAGTGGCCTCGGGCATCAACAATCCCATCGCACCAATCCAATCTTCCCACGTTCGAAGCTTCTCATCGCTAATCAGGTTACCGCTCTTTACGTTTCTCCACGCCATGACTCGGTCATTGAGTTCATTCGCAACTTGCTTCTGGAGTCGCACACCCCATCCAAAATGTCCCTCCAACTCCGCGTACATTAGCAAAACCGCGTAGGCTCCTAACACTATCGAATTGTCGTCGTCATCTGTCAGGTGAGCGAGGTACTCATGAACCGCGTCGGCCATCTGATTCACATCGACCCAATTCGTGTTTGTGCGCCAAGGCCCCTCTGGCGGTCCCTCCAGGAGTTTCGCCTCATGAGCAAACGAGCAGGTGTGTTCCATACCTTCCTTAGGTCGCCCTTTGCTCGTACCTTCTCGCGTCCGAATTCCGGCCTCGGCCATCCAACCAGTTGCCAATTGTCGCGAAACGGGTGTTTCTTCGCCCAACTGCCTTATTAGGCGCAGCAGAGCAAACACTCGACCAGGAGTTCCTGCCGTATAGTTCAACAGGCTCACGACGTCCCCACCCTTCGCTCGGTGTAAACTACTTCCCGCCATGACCATGGCACTAAATTAGGTGACCCGACCACGATCACAGAGGCTGGCTGCACCTCCTTAATCGCTGCCTCCAGTTCCGCCCAGAAAGAGTCCGTTTTACTCTCTTGAGGATCCAACCAGACCGCAAGCGGCCAACCGATGGGCAACCACCCATGTTCGTGGAACTCTTTGTGTGTCAAGACAAACCCGTATCGCTCACGTTGCTCAAGCAGTTCGCCTGCAATTCTGCCCGCCCACCGCTCGGGGACCAGATGTTCCTGAATCCCATAATGACGAAGAGACGCAACCATCGATCCAAACCCTGTATTAAAGTGGGGATCGTTCGGATGGAGAACGACTCGCCCAGAGAACTCCGGAGACGGCACGGTCGGTAAGTCTCGCCAGTGTCGTCGCGTCCCCCCAAACGTCCAACTCTTGTTCGGCGGCAGTTTGTATTGCCGGCACCAACTGCACCGCCCACAGTTTGCCCACACTTCATCTTCTTCCACTTCCCGGAACAGGCTGAGCAACACACAATCTCCAACCTTACCTTGTAACAACTCTCGCATACGTTTGACGCCGGCCCTTTGTTCGTCCAACTCTTCCTCTCTCGCCGACAGGAAATCTCGGAGTTTAAGGTCGTCAGTTGGTCCTTCACCGAGCAGGGCAGCATCCTTAATGAGAACCGTCCATTCAGACAGATCCTGCTCAGGGTCCAATCCGTGTACTTCGAGTGCCTGCTGCCTTTGCAGTAAATTGAGCAAAACTGCATTCCAGCCTCGATTAAGTCGACCAGTCTTTTGCAGATTCATATCCTCTGGAGTCGCATCCAACCGCAAACGAACCTCTTGGCCATGTGAGGTCAGTCCTATGGAGCCTCGCTGCCGAGCATCAGCCAAGAGTCCGCGCCACCGCTCGACAGCTCGGTCAACTGTCAAGAACTCGTGTGTTGCCAGGCCCCTCGCCTCATCGAAGTCATCACGCTCTCTGCGAGGTGAGTTCTGTCCCTTTTGATAGTAGAGACATAACTCCAGGGCCTGATAACCATCCCGGGCCGCACGACCCATCTCCTGGTAGAAACGAGAAGGATTCTCCGGTACACAGGCATGGACCACGGCCCGAACATTTGATTTGTCAATCCCCATGCCGAACGCAGATGTTGCGACCACAAAGTCAATCCGGTCAGATGACCACCTTTCGATGATTTCTCTACGCGACCATGGTTCTTCTTGCTCACCCGTCACGAGTGCGATTCGGCGGTATTTGAAGTCATCCCGTAACATCTTGTAAAAAGAACAAGCATCTTCGACGAGAGTGGTGTAAAGAATCGCCGGTCGTGGTAAAACGGGAACTACTTCTCGAATGGCTTCACGACGCTCTTCTCTAGATGAAAACCCAGCGGCAACAAGGTCAAACTCCGTTCGTGGAACGCCAGCATGAATCTCAAGCGGCTCGTTGCCGAGTTGCCCATACTGCTTGCGAAGGAGTGACCGCGCGCTCGCAGGCAAAGTAGCGGAAAGAAGAATAACTCGTAAATCCGGATTAGCGACTGGTTTCCGCAGTTCACTTACCATTCCCGGCAAGCGCTGAAAATCTGGGCGAAAACCTCTGCCCCAGCTTTCAATTATGTGTGCTTCGTCGATAAATAAAGCCCACAAGCGCCCCTTTTCGTGCTGATATCTCTCCGTCGACGGCTTCGCCAGGCGTTGGAGAAGTTCACGCCCCCAACCCAGTAGGATTTCGGGTGACGCCAGCACAATCGGGGCATTGCCGCAGAGCATTTCTTCCTTCACCGACTCACGCTCGGATTTCGTCATTTCGCCGTTCAGTTGGCATGTTTTCTCCAAACCGGCTAAGCCCCGAAGTGTCTTAAGGTGGTCCTCTGCCAAGGCTCGTGTGGGCACAACGACGACTGCCACCGGTTTCTCTTCTTCCGTGGTATCACGAAAGAACCGGATGCCTGCCTGGAATAGCACGCTCTTGCCCGAACCTGTAGGCATACTCACAAGAAGGCACTGGCCGCGGGGCATTGTGATGAGCGCGCGAAGAGCAGCTTTCTGGGTCGCGCACGTGAAGCGAGGGTATGCCGTGTACCGCAGAAGCGGCACATCTGCTGTCGCCGGAGGCCAAGGCCTTCTCAGCATAGGATCTATGTTGA
>Ga0182030_10011544_pt1 | contig 17815 bp, 15 predicted proteins | sample 812S3MmetaG_FD_121299 | JGI IMG/M metagenome (GOLD analysis project Ga0182030, IMG submission 121299) | Permafrost microbial communities from Stordalen Mire, Sweden - 812S3M metaG (Illumina Assembly) | ecosystem: Environmental > Terrestrial > Soil > Wetlands > Permafrost | place: Sweden...
GCTTATAAGCGGCATGTGGCGGACAACCTGAAACGACAGGCAAAACGGCTCGGGTATACCCTAGTGGTTGCAGGTACCGGAGAGATTGTTTCTTAGGAGGAATGCCCGACGAATAGTCGGGCGATCATGACGAAGCAATCTCAGTTAAAATAAGTCTTTAAAATCGACACGAAAGGGGAACTGAGATCGCCACGTCGCCAACCGCCCCGATTGGGGCGGCTCCTCGCGATGACAGACTAAAAAATATGTAAGACAAAACCAAGAATGGGCCTCAATCACTGTTTTGACTACTTTGACACTTGCGACCCTACCCCTTACCATTACTTCGCCTTTCAAGGAGGCGGGATGAACGGGCAACTCAAGGGGGTGCTTTTTGACCTGGACGGCACCCTGATCGATTCCAAAAAGGATATCGCCGCGGCGGCCAATTCGGCCCGCCTGCATTTCGGCATGCCGGCCCTTCCCCTGGAAACCGTCGTGGGTTACATCGGCCGGGGCATTGAGCACCTGAACCGCAAAACCCTCGGCACGGAAGACCCCCAACGCTTGGCCGAGGGGCTGGAGGTTCTAAAAAACCATTACCGGGATCACTGCGTGGACCAAACCGTGGTTTACCCCGGGACTCGGGAGTTGTTGGGACACCTCCAGGGCCGAGGTTTGAAACTGGGCCTGGTTTCCAACAAGCCCCACGAGTTCACCCTGATCACCCTGGAAAAGCTGGGGCTCGCCCCCTATTTCACCTCTGTCCTGGGGGCGGACGTGGTGGCCCGCAAAAAGCCGGATCCCGAACCCCTCTTGGCAGCCTTGAAAAAGATGGAGGTTTCTCCCCAGGAGGCCGTCATGATCGGGGACTCGCCTGTGGACGTGGAAGCCGCCCGGGCGGCCGGGATGCGAGTAGGGTTGGTATCGCACGGTTTCGTGGCTAAGGAATACATGACCGCTTCCGACCCTGATTGGATCGTCGATTCGCTGTTGGATTTCACAAACATACTGATTTAAATCAAACCGCCCGATTCCCTTCCCCCTTATAATCCCCACATGAAATGTCCCGAATGCGACAAAGAACAGCCCGATGGAACGGCCGTTTGTTCCGGATGCGGCTTGAATTTTGAAATGTGGAAGGCCCATACCGGGGGTTCGTTAACGCCTTCGCCGGTTCCCCCAGAGGAACCCGCCCCCGAAGAAGACCCAAAAAAGCCTTTCCCTGTCTGGGGTGATTCGTTGTCGGAAGGCGCCGGTTCTGAAACCACGAGCGGCGGGGAGATCCCGGATCAGGACGGAACCACGGACCATCCCATCAAGGCTTTCAAATGGACCAGGCTTCACATCATCGGACTGATTGTTTTCGTGGCGGTAGTTACTCTATTTCTGGTCCACCTATACTCGAAGCACTTCTCCCAACCACCCATACCCCTTCAGGTTCCGGCTGTCATTTCCACTCCCATTCTTTCGATGACCCCCGGCGACGCTACTCCATCGGCTTCTTCCCTTGCCAACGGTACCCCTGCCGCCGGTTTGACCGCCGATTCACCCACGCCTGATACCACCGTATCCCCCACACCGGATACCGCCGCTGCAGAAACCCAAGCCACCTTCACCGCCACCCCCGTTCCAACCGCGAGCACCCAAGCCGGATTGGATTCAACCCCTGTCCCGACCACACCCGCCGAAACGCCTTCAGCGGTTTCAACCCCGAACTCGGCTGTAACCCCGCAAGCCACATCCCCAATTCAAGCGACGCCCCCATCAACTCCCGGCGCCAGCGACTTGCTGGAACAGTCGGATGGCATCACGCTATCGATTCCCTCGCCTGCGGTTACCCCCGCCCCAAAATAGTTGTTCCCTTAAAGGCCCCGATTGTCTGAATCGGAAAGCGATCCGCAGGTTTCCCAGGAAAGCAGACTGGTTTTCCGGGGGAGTCCCCAACGATAGCCGCCCAACGCCCCCGTTTCCCGAATGACCCGGTGACAGGGAATGAGATAGGCCACCGCGTTGGCCCCCAGGGCCGAGCCCACCGCCCGGGCGGCCTTCGGTTTGCCCACGCGACGCGCCAGGGACCCATAAGTCGTTTGTTTTCCCATGGGTATTTTCAGCAGGGCTTCCCAAACCTTTAGTTGGAACGGGCTTCCCTTGAGGAGAACCTTCACCCGTCCAGGTGTTTTCCCAAATATCATCCGAATAGTCTTGCGAATACGAACTGCTTCCGCTTGGAAAACCGCCCGGGGCCATCGGCGCCTCATTTCACGAACCGCCTGCTCCCGGCTCCTTCCCGCCAAAAAAGCCAGATGGCAGACCCCCCGGGAAGTTAACCCCAGGAGGGCGCCGCCGAAGGGAGTCGGGTGGATTCCATATTCAATCCGGAGGCCCTTTCCGCCCGCCTTGTATTCGCCCGGTGTCATGGCTTCCACCGTTACCATCAAATCGTGGAGCCGCCCCGGGGAGGAGAGGCCTGAATCGTAGGCCGCGTCCAGCACGCTCCCGGAGTCCGCCAGCCGGACCTTGGCGCGGCGGGCGGTCAGGTAGGAAAGATAGGTTTTGGGACTGATCCCCGCCCACCGTTTGAACAGTCGCTGGAAATGCCAGGGGCTTAACCCGGCCTGGCGGGCCAGATCCTCCAAGCGGGGTTGGTCCTGGAGCCGTTCCCTCAGGTAATGGAGGCTCTTCTCGATTCGGCCGTAGTCTTTTTCGTTCAAGTTTGCATTTCGCATAGGTTTAAGCATAGGCGGGGAAACCTCTACGAGCCACCCGGAACTTGCGGTCTTACCGCCATGGGTTCCAGTCGGGAAAAAGAGTCAAGCTCACCGACACCAGTCCCAGAAGAATGATGATCACCCCTACCGCTCCCACCATCAGGTTGGCTTTCCAGCCGTTCACGTCCTTCCCCAGTAGTTTCTTGTCGTTGGTGAGGAGAAGAAGAAACGTGAGGACGATGGGCAGCAAAAGCGCGTTCCCCACCTCGACCAGAACGGTGATGGTGACCAGCGGAATTTTCGGGATCAAGACAATCAAGGCCGCCAACACCACGCCGCCCGCGTAAAAACTGTAGAACTTCCGAGCCTTGGGAAATGAAAAGTTCAGGCTGTGAGGCCATCCAAAGGTTTCTCCGAAGGCCCAGGCGGTCGAAATAGCCACCACGAAAGCGCCCAGGAAGGATGCGCTGATCAAACCCACCGCGAAAAGAAGTCCGGCGTATTTGCCCGCGACCGGGATCAAGGCCTGGGCGGCCTGGGCCGCGTCATTCACGGTGACGTTGTTCAGGTAAAGGGTCGCGGCGGTTGAAATGACGATGAAGGCCATGATGATTTCGGTCAAAACCGCGCCGATGGCCGTGTCCACCCGTTCGAAAGGAAGGTCGGCGCGTTTGAGTTTCTTGTCCACTACCGCGCTTTGCTGGTAATAAATCATCCAAGGCATAATCACCGCCCCGATCAGGCCGATCACCACCAGGATAAAGTCACGGGTAATGGACTGGGTGGGAATCGAGAAAATTTGTCGCCCCACCTCTGCCCAGTCCGGATGGGCCATGAAGGCCGCCGGGATAAAAAGCAGGTCGACCATGCAAAAAAACAAGGCGATGTATTCGGCCGTGCGGTATCGGCCGGTCAGGACCACCCCGATGAGGAGAAGCGCCGAGACGGGAACCGAAACGAAGGGGGAAATGTCGGCCATGCGGGCCGCGCTCATAATACCCGCGAATTCGGTCACCAGGGCGGCGATGTTGCAGAGGTAAAGAACGGCCAGAGAAACCCAGGCCCAGCCCATGCCGTATTTCTGGCGGATAAGGTAGGCGTGGCCCTTTCCCGTGATGGAGCCAAGCCGGGCGGTCATTTCCTGAACCACATAAAGGGGAACGGCCAGGATGAGGAGCAGTCCCACCAGATGGTAGCTATAGGAAGCCCCCGCAACCGACGCGGTCGTGATGCTGCCCGCTTCGGTGTCGGCCTGCATGACGATGAGTCCCGGGCCCATGACCACAAAAAAGGAAGCGATGCGCGTCCAGATTTGGGACTTTTTCTTGGAGGAAACATTGCCCTTGTGGACTTTAATACCGGCTGCCATACATCTCCTTAAAAAGAGAGAAGAAACAAGTGTAGAGGAATGGAGAATAATCTAAATGATAACGGTTATCAATTAGAAAATGGACTCTATCAACATTATTAAATAGGTCTTTATAAGGGTTTGAGAGAGGACGTGGGAATAACTATTGAATTTCGGTGATGGAGAGGACCTCAAGAAACTTGGCGCGGTCTGGCTTGGAGACGCTTTTTCCCGGCGGGAGGGCGGCTACCCTAAACATCATCTCCCGCATCGGGAGTTTAACTAAAAGATCTTCCCCACCCTGGAGTTCAAAGGAAGGCTTTAAGGGGTTCGATCCATGGAGAACCCAACCCCCGTCGCAAAGCCGTTTGGCGGCCATGCGGGTCTTGGTGATTCCCATGAGTTTCAGGAAAAGATCCACCCGCATGAAGATTCCGTCTAAAGAAACCTATTCGCCCTTGCCAAGGTAAAAACGGACCCCCAGTCCCACCTCGATGCCGGAATAGTCGATCGCGGCCTGGTTGCCGTCGGCGTTCAGAAGGGGCGAGGGATAATTGATCGCGCTGCCGGAGGTCACGCTCGTCGGCAGGTTGGTGAACCTTAAGAATCGGTAGGAAAATCCCAAATCCAGGGCGGTGTTCTTGGAACTGTCCATGAAAAACTCGAAATCCGCGCCCGCCACGGCGCCGAAGCTTGACCCGGAGGTATTCATGTTCTCGGAAACCGGGGCCGAAACCGTCACGCCCGCCCCCGCGAGGAAGTAATAGCCTCCGGAAAGCGACAGGTCGAAGTTCGTGCCCTCATCCAAGGGGATCAACAGCTTGGCGTGGAGGGCGGGGCCGAGGACCGCGCTGTTCCACTGTTCCGTATTTCCCGATCGGCTCACGTTTTCCACAGTCTTGCGCAAGAACTCGGCTTCCACGCCGATCTGGATGGTCTGGTCCAGGGCCAGGTCGGCCGCGAAATTAAGTCCGAAGCCAAAGGGGAAACTCTGGTCCGAATTCGCGCTAGAGCCGTAGTAATCGCCCAGGTCCTTGGTGCTGTAATTGATGCCGTTGAACTTGGCCGTAAGGGTCCAGCTGTCCGGGTCGGGAAGGGTGGGATATTCTTCCATGGGAGGCAGGTCGGAGTCCTCCTCGGTGGAGGCCTCGGAGGCCGCCGTGGCAGGAGATCTGGTTCCGGTCGCCGGGGACGCGGAGGCGGTTTTCACCGGGGCCGAAACAGGCGCCGCAGGCTTGGCCTTGAACACGACCACCTTGCCGTCTTCCATGATATAGGCCTTAGCCTTCAACTGGTCGATCCATTGCTGCATGGCGTCAGACTGGCCCGACTTTTGGAGATGGTCCTTGATACTGGAGGCCACGGAGGCGAATTCAGCCGTTCCCTTGAACTCCAATCGGACGACGTAATAGCCTTCCGAGCCCGTTACGATCCCCAGGCTCTTCACTTTCATCCCGAAAATCCCCTTGGCCAGTTCAGGATCCAGATCAGATCGGTAAACCGTGCCCACTTCCCCGCCATTGTCCCGGGTACCTGCGTCCTCGGAATGCGTCTTCGCCTCGGAGGCGAAATCAGCGCCCTTTTTCAATTCGGCCAACACGGCCTGCGCCTGTTTTTCCGCCGCGGCGCGCTTGGCCGCGGAAGCCTTCGGGCTCGCGCTGAACAAAATGATGGAAAACTTGGCCTGCTCGTAATCCTGGGGGTGTTTCTGGTAGTAGTCGGAGACCTGTTGGTCCGACACCACGGCGGTGTTGGGAAGTTCGGATTGTTTCATGTGAAGGACCCGTCCCGCCTTGATGCGGCGAAGCATCCGGTCACGGGTATCCTGCTTGAGGTCATCCAGTGTGATGCCTTCCTTGTGCAGCCCGTCCTGGAAATCCTCCTCGGTGGGAAAATTTCTCTTCATGCCCTCGATTTCCTGGTTCACCTGGCCTTCCACGTCGGTATCGGATATTTCCATTTTTTCGCGGTCCGCTTCCTCCGCCAAAACCACTTCCTGGATGAAATTATCCTCCACCTGTTTTTTGGCTTCCAGGTAGGAGGCCGAGCCGGGCGCAGCCGGTTTTTCGCTTCGGACGGCGAAATAGGCGTCGATGGACTCTTCCATTTCCCCCCGGGTCATGGATTCCTGATCGACAACCAGCGCGATCTCATCCACTGTTTCCGCTTTTAGATGTGTCGGGAATAACCCGGCCATCCCCAATGCCAATAGGCCTGCCATGATCCATTTATTCATCTTTCAATCCCTCCAGGGTGACCCCGACGATGGGGGCCAAGTCTTGGTTCACTTTAATTTGCGCGTTTTTCTTGAGGCCGGCCATCCACTGGTCGAACCGCATGTCCTGCTCTTCCTTTAATAGGAAATCATGGATGAGGGGAGCCGCCTCCGCCAGGGTGCGCATACGCGTCGGTCTCCAGTCCATCCGTTGGAACAAATGGTACCCAAACTCATCCTTCACCGGCTTGGAAATCTCGCCGTTCTGAAGGCCGGTCAAGAGTGTCAGGTAATCAGGGGAAAGCCGATCCGTCTGCATCCATCCCCAATCTCCCCCCTGGGCCTTATCCATGCCCTCGGAGAAAGTGGATGCCACCTTGGCGAAATCCTCACCCTTCTTCAGGCTCTCCAGGGCCCGGTCCAAATCGGGCCTTTTCCGGGTCACCAGGTGCCGGGCCCTTACTGCGGCCGGAACCCAGTAGAGGGAAAGGTGGGACCAGTAATATTCCTCGACTTCCGCGTTCGTCACCTGGACCTTGGAATTGACTTCCTGGTCTACCACCATCGCAGCCAGCTTTTCCTGGAGCACCTTCCGCTTCCAGGCTTCCTCGCTAACGCCCTGGGTCTTCAGGAGCGCCCGGTAATCCTCCGGAATGTCACGAAGGGACTTCTGGAAGGCGTCATCCAGGTCCTGCTGAGTCATCTTGAGGCCCGACCGCCGGGCCTCCTGGAGGAGGATCTTGCGGTTGATCACCTGCTCGAACAGCCGCCGCTTGATGGCCCTCATGTCGCCTTCAGTCACGGCGCTGTAGTGAATTTCCATCAGTCGGAATTCGTTGTCAAAGGTATCCAGGGAAATGGGCTCGCCGTTGACCGTCACCAGAGTTTTTTCGGGAGGCACCTGGTCCGGGGCCAGATCCACCAGGGCGGGATGGCTACAGCCGGCCAGGAACAGGCTAAGACCCCCGGCCCGAAACCAAACTCGAATGTTCCCCTTGAGCTTTTTTTCTCCTGTGGTTCCTGGCACGCCCGAGCGCTCCGGAAAGGCTATTCCTTACCCGGTTTGGACGCCGGTGGGGCCGAAGAGGGTTGCCCCAAGTCGGATTGAGATTGAAGCAGAGCGCTTGAGGTGGACAGGTTATCCAGGTATTTCTTGATCACATCCTCGTTCTTGACGACCTTGCGGTCCCCCTGAAGTTCATTCATCAGGTTGTCAGCCCGAACCCTCAGGCGAACCTGATCCTTCACTTTGTCCAGCGGAGGAGCCTTCTGCCCCTCTTCCGCCATCTGCTTGACGTACTTGGCGTAGCGGTCCTTGATTTGCTGGTCGGACACGGCCACCCGGTCGATGCGGCTCGCGGCGTAAGATTGGGCCAAAAGCATCTGCAGGTAGGAATTTTTGTAAGTTTTTTCCAGCCGCTTCACCGTCTCCATGTCTTGGACCAAACGATCCTTAATGTCCTTGATCTGGTTTCCCGCCTCAAGGAGCTTGTTCTTGGACAGTTCGTCGAACTTGGGATCAGTGTAATGGGCCGACCGGGCCGCCTCCAGAACCACTTCCTGATCGATCAGGCTTTCCAGCACCGCCCGAACCGCTTCCGAGTTGTTGGGGTCGACCGGCTGGGGGGAGAACACCCGCAAAAGATCCATTTGGTGCATCCAGTCGCTGAAGGTGATCTGTTTATCGCCAATGGTCGCGACCACCTGCGAGTCCGAGACGCCCGATTTATTGGCGAATTTGCTGCAGGCCCAGCCGCTGAAGAAGAGGGAACCGGCGGCGCAAAGAATTAAAACCAGACGCGTCATGCGAAAAACCATGGGAACTCCTTGGGGGACTTTACAGGGTAAAAGACGGCGTATCGTAACAAATAGGCCTAGCACCCGCAAGTGCGGGAAGACGTGGGGAAAAACGGTGGAACAAACATCCGCTTCGTGGTAAGGATTTTTAAGCAGAAAGGCCCAGGCCTGTTTCAAATTCGATCACGAGAGCTTCGTAATGAAGAAAGAGGATGAGGCCGGTTACTCCGCAGCCTTGGGAGCCGCCATCTTGACCTTGATCTTCTTGTTTTTCGCGCGGGCGCGTTTGGTGAGATCGGGCTGATCCTGGTCGGGCGCTAGTTTCAACGGGTTCTCCGCCAGATAATATTTCTTGGGGATTTTGTCCTCGGCGCTTCGAAAGAGGATGAATGCAAAGCGGTTCTCGATTTTGCTGATGATTCCCGGGCCCCATTCGGGCCGGACCGGCAATTGCACTATTTTTCCCAAGTCTTTTTCGTTGATTTGCACGGCGGACTTCCCTTCTCGCGTTGTGTGGGTGTGGATTTCAATAAAAAAGCCCTGTAGCGGTAAAGTCAGCTACAGGGCTTTTGAGTTTCCTGAAAGAACTTGATTAGATCTTAACGACGTTCTCAGCTTTCAGGCCCTTGTCCCCGCGGGTGACCTCAAACTCAACGCGGTCCCCTTCGTTCAGCGACTTGTAACCCTCGCCTTGGATGGACGAATGGTGTACGAATACATCCTCGCCACCGTCCTGGGAGATAAAACCAAAACCCTTTTCGTTCTTGAACCACTTCACAGTACCTTGAACCATTGCTTGAAACCTCAACCTTCGTTTATTTTGAATCTTCCTGTTAGCCTTGGTGGCCTAAAAGGAGGCTCTACAGTACAGGAAAAAGGCAAAATAGGTAAAAAATCGCCTTGACCCGACCGCCTGGGGGCCGAAATCAGCCCTTTTGCAGGTCTTTTAGCAGCCTCTCCACCGAGGCCAAGCGCTGTTCCTGGGGTTCATCGCCCTTGGCCACCCGGAAGGAAACGGTGTTCGGATCCTGGGGTGAAAAGCGGATGCGGGAGGGCGGATACTGCTTGAACCATTTCTGGACCCTCGCCGGGTCGGGGGAATGGTTGGGATGCCACTGCAGACTCACCCAGCCTCCCTGAGCCTCGAGACGCTGGACGCCAAGATTTTTTGTTAAGGGACGAAAAGCCGCAACTATCAAAAGCATCTTCGCCTCGGGAGGCGGGGGCCCGAACCGATCCTTCAACTCTTCTTCCACGAGTGGAAGGTCACCTTCCCCCGCCTCGGCCAGCCGCCGGTAAAACTCGATCTTCAACCCCTCGTCGGGAATGTATTCCTTGGGGAAATACGCCGTGACGCCAAGGGAGAGTTGGGGTGTGAAATCCTCGCTGTATTGTTCACCCTTCAAGTGGGCCACTTCCTGGCTCAACATGCGGCTGTAGAGGTCAAACCCGATGGCGTCCATGTTGCCGTGCTGTTGCGTGCCCAGCACATTCCCCGCCCCGCGGATCTCCATGTCCTTCATCGCGATGTGAAGCCCGGAGCCGAGGGAGGAAAACTCTTGGAGAACTTCCAGCCTTTTTTGCGCCAGTTCTTTCAAGGTCATGTGGCGGGGATAAAAAAAGTAAGCGTAGGCCTGCCGGTCGGTTCGGCCGACCCGGCCCTTCAACTGGTAGAGCTGGGAAAGCCCCATGTGGTCAGCCCTCTCCACGATCAACGTGTTCACGTTGGGCATGTCCAATCCCGACTCGATGATGGAGGTGCAGACCAACACGTCGAATTCTCTGTCGATAAAATCCATCATGATGGATTCCAACTCGTGCTCGCGGAGCTGGCCGTGGGCCACGGCCAATTTCGCTTCAGGCACCACCTGGTGAAGGTGGTCGGCGATCCGCTCGATATCCTTGACATGATTGTGCACATAAAAGACCTGGCCCTCGCGGTTTATCTCCCGGCGGATGGCTTCCCCCAGTAGCTTGTCATCCATGGGCGCCACCTGGCTCAGGACCGACATCCGGTTTCGTGGCGGAGTATCAATCACCGAGATTTCCCGAATTCCGGAAAGAGACATATGCAAGGTGCGGGGAATGGGCGTGGCGGTCAGTGTCAACACATCCACATCTTTCTTGAGGCTTTTCATCCGTTCCTTCTGGGCTACGCCAAAGCGGTGTTCTTCATCAATGACGAGCAAACCCAAGTTAGGCAGCTTCACATCCTTCATCAGCAAGCGATGGGTACCGATGAGGATATCCACTTCCCCTTCCCTGGCGCGGTTGAGGGTCTCCTTCATTTCTTTCGCCGAACGGAATCGGGAGAGCAGGGCGATCCTCACCGGGTAATCGGCCATGCGGTCCTTGAAAGTGTTGAAATGCTGCTGGGCCAGGATGGTGGTGGGGACCAGGATGGCCACTTGCCGTTTATCCTGCACGGCCTTGAAGGCGGCGCGCATGGCCACTTCGGTCTTGCCGTAGCCCACGTCCCCGCAGACCAGCCGATCCATGACCATGGCCGATTCCATATCTTTTTTCACGTCCACGATCGCCTGGTGCTGGCCGGGAGTAAGCGTGTAGAGGAAGGCGTCCTCGAACTCGTTTTGCCAGGGCGTGTCGGGTGAGAAGGGTTTCTTGTGAAGGGCCTGGCGGGTCGAATAGAGGGCCATCAGTTCCCGCGCCACCGCCTCGATTTCTTTTTTAATTTTAGTTTTCGTCCGGCTCCAATGCTCGCCTCCCAGCTTGGAAAGCACCGGCGAGCCCTCACTGCCGATGTAACGCTGGATCAAACCTATTTGATCCGTGGGCAGGTAAATTTTCTCGTTATCGGCAAACTCCAGTTGAATGTAATCCCGGGTGACCCCATCAATGGCGAGGGGCGTCAAACCTCGGTATATACAGATGCCGCAATCCAGATGGACGGCCCAGTCGCCGAGTGAAAGTTCATTGAGCGAGGAGAGCGCCTTACCTCCCGAAACCGTACGCACCCGCCTGTGACGGCGGCCCCTGTATCGTCGGAAAAGGTCATGGTCCGGGAGGACCTTCAACCCGATGCCATCGACCGCGAAACCCTGTTCCACCTCGCCCAACACCAGACTCAAGAGCGGGGTAGCCTTGGGATCGATTTTTTCTTCCCGCAAAAGCTCACTTAGGCGCTCCCTTTCACCCCGGTTGTGGCACCACAAGACCACCCGGTTTCCCTCCAGCAGCCATTTCTTGAGATCGGAAACAAAGGACCCGAATTTACCGTAATAGGGGTTCAGGGATCGGGCCTGGAGGGGAAAATTGAAGTTAGGCGGTTCCCCCAGCATGTCCTGGACGATCTGGCCGACGCAAAAAGCCCGCCCTTCGGCGAGAGCCTTTCGCACGAAACCCAGATCCCCGAAAAGATCGCGCGCGGGAAAAAGGTCGGATTTTTCCTCCACGGCCTGGCGCTCACAGGCGGAAAGCTTATCCGTCAATTCCTCGAACTTTCGCTCCAGGGCCAGAGGTTCCATGAGGAGCAGACGGCTTTTTTCGGGCAGGTAATCCAACAGGCACTGGCGTTCAGGGAGGGCCCCCACCGCCTGCCATTCCCAGCCGGGAAATTGGCGGGTCTGGGTGTAAAGCTCAAGCGCGGACGTGGCCCATCGGGATTCTTCTTTTGCCTTCTCGCGCAGGGCGGTCTTCAGGGTCAGGCTGGTTTCGGGCTTGACCACCACCTCGTGGGCAGGAAAAACATAGACTTCCGAAAGGTCACCCCCCGATCGTTGATTAAGAATATTGAGGGGACGTACCGAAACCAGGGTCTCGCCGAAAAATTCCAGTCGTACCGGACCCGAAGGGGAGCCGGGTGAGGCCAGGTCCAGAATTCCGCCCCTCATGGCAAACTGGCCCAGTTCCACTACCTGGGTCACGGATTCATATCCTAATGCCACCAGTCGTTCATTCAAATCCAGGGGAGCATCCTGGTCCTTGCGTAATACCATCACTTGGTCCAGCCATTCCCCGGCCGGGAGGGTTTGTTGTAGCGCCCCCTGGAGAGTGGCGATCAGGATTCCAGGTTCCCCCTGGAGCAGGTGAAAAAAAGCCCTTTGGCGCTCACCCACCAGTTCCGGGTCGGGTGTCTCAACGTCTTGGGGAAGAATTTCCCAAGAGGGACACAAAAGCACCGGAACCTCGGGCAACCAACTCAAGAGGTCGTCCTGTAACCCTAAGGCCTCGTCCCGGGTGGGGGTAAGAATCAGCCAAGGCTGGGGTTCCCGGAGTCGCTGGTATAGCCAGGCAATCAGGAAAGCCTTGACCGATCCGGGAACACCGTGGATCAAGGTCCGGGGACTCATGGACTTTAGGGCCGGAAGAGCGCCCTCCACCTCAGGCCAATTTTGAGCGAGGAAAGAGGACGAAGAGGATTTGGGTTCAGATGTCATCGACAAAGGTTTAAGTTCCCTTCCCCAAGTGCTGAAATGGAAAAAGGGCTTCCCGCGCTTTAGGAGGCAGGAAACCCGGAAAAATCAAGAAATTGTGCGTGAATCTTGCCTAGACGGTCCGGCGTTGTCAATACGAACTAACCGCATTTTGCACGATGTATTCTGAAGATTATCTTTGAAATAAAGGCGTTGGATTTAAGACCGGTACAGAGGTATATCCACTTTTTTTCAAAACTTCGACAACACAATCCCGGATGAAGAAGAATCGGGGCAGGATCGTTTCAAGAATATAACGTTTCTCGAATTTCCGGCCTTCATACCGGGCATCCCGGCTAGCTTCTTCCAATTTCCTGTATTTATTGAATATCTTTTTAAGATCAGGATGGGAAGTAATTTCCCGTCTCAGGGAATAATGATTTTCTATGTCGATTCCAGCCGCGCCCATGACCGATTTGACATAGATACAGCAAATATAAAAAATCATAGTGACTTGCCAATCGGAAAAATCGATTTGTTTGAGATTTGGAGGCGGGGCAGAGGTTAAGAAATCTAAGGTTTCAAAATTATGCGAAACCATTTTCAGATACTTCTCAACCTCAGGCACGGTGTTCATTGCGCTTTTTCAGGTCTCAAATAATGGATCAAATAGGACATAAGCATCAAATCAATTTTTTCATGACTCGGAATGACCCTGACCCGGCAATCAAAGCGAATGGTTTTTTGCAAAGCATACATTTCCTTTTCCGCATCGAAAATCCGGTCAAATAAATCTTCGATGTCCTCATCAATGACGATCACAACTTGAATATGGTCCTTTTCGACCAATTCACCGATGAACCTTAGATGCTCGTTAGGCATGATTTTTTGTTTAAAACCAGAACCAGGGGTTTGCCAAAAGGCTATTAATGGGTGCGGCTGTATGACCACACTTAATTTTGGCGAATCAATAACGGAAGGATCTTTGAACTCAATAGGCGTCATTGTGGCAATCCTTGCAAATTGATTTTTTCAGCGACCAAAGGGACACTTGCGACAATTTCATCATTAAAAAATAATTTGAAATCATACTTACCTTCTGCGGGAATTGGCAACATCCTCGTCTGTATCCCAAATTCAACCGGGGACAACCGATCATGAACAGCCATTTTTACGCCTGAAAAAGAGCCAAGAACATGGCCGTTATTATCGGTAAATTCGATTTTTATATCGTATTCACCCTCCAACACATTGGAAAAGTGAAAATAGAGGGCCATTGAATAATGCATGGTCGGGAAAGTTGGACAGAACAATTTCGTGAAAATACCAATGGCGCTCCATTTATTCGTTCCGTCTTCACGAATAACAAGGTCAGCCATTATAAATGATTGCAAAACCGGTTTGATTCCCATGGATTTTATTATAACTCCCAGAGTTGAAATTTCAGAATCTAGGCCGAAAAAGGCCATATAACAAAGCAAAAGCCGCCCAGAGGCGGTTTTCCCCCTATTGCTGAAGCAATTTGGGACCAGATTCTAACTTTTGTGTCGATTGACTCGTCTTTTCACACATGACTGCAAAATATTGTTTGTTCCCTGTTAAGCGTTGCGGGTCGCTGGATCTGGACCCCCTTTTTCTTTACTTTAAGCGGGTCAAATCTGTATTCGTCGGGATTTCCTTACCATTGGTCCCCATGCCGACCACAGAATAGGTCACGGGAATGATGTCCGGTTTTTGGGGATCGAATTTCCCTTTGACCGGGGTCATGGAAGAGCATTGTTGAATGTTGACTTTGCCATCCTTATCCACATCACCGATAAATTTTCTTTTTTGGCCGGGCATCAACACAAAATCATCCGTGGGTCCTGAAGCCACGGATACCACCCCATATAACACCGAACGGGCTTGTTTGAGGTCATAGACTATTTGATACTCCCGTTGATCGATTATTCGCTTCATGGCCCATCGGCCGCTAACGTCCGGGAAGGGGTTTTGATAATCCCCCTCCGTTGGCTTAATCGTCGCCAAAATAATCTCTTTTTCCTTGGGCTTAGTCGGTGGTAAGACCACCTCGATCTTTTCGGTTTCAAACTCAAAATACTTTCCAGACTTGATATCAAAATCCGAACCCAAGTTTAACCCTGGTTCTTCCACCTCACCAAATGGCAACAGGACCGATTTTTCTTCCGCTGAGCGTTCATAAACATAGGCTTTCGGTTTTTTCAGGTATATACGGTATAGGGCATTGGCGGAATTACCGATAATCCCCGGAATACGCTTATTGACCCTGGGTTGATACTTTTCAGCGGTCTTCTCATCCACCTTCACTTGCCGACAACATTCCGGGATCGTCCATTTCAAATAAATACTTGTCTCAAGATACGGTCCGGCATTCAAATCTAAGATCGAAAGGTTTGAGGGACCCATCACGACTGGGTAACTGTGGTTGGTAAAGTCATATTGGTCGAGGAATACCGGTACATCTTGCAGACGATAAACTTTGGCATCCATAACTTCTTTGGTTTCCTTGTCGAAAAGGAGAATGGCTTTCACTAATTTCTTTTTGCGGTCAAAGACATCCGTATATCCCCCGAAAATAAACTTAATTTTATCTTCGTTTGATACGTTCTCTTGGGTTAAACCAGCCCATAGAAGCCGGACTTTCGGGGATTCCAATACGAGGCTTTTTCCCTTTGGTACTTCTCCCGCCCAAACCGACCCGTAAGTTAAATAACACGCCAAGAAGATGAAAAGTTTCATCGTGGTTGCCTCTCTAAAAAATGATGAAATGGTTTTAGGCTCAATTAAACATCGGCTTTTAAAGGTTGATACAAAAACTTCTGGAAATCCGCAAAGACACGGCCAATGTCTTCTGGGTTGCCCAGGTCGGCGATGGCATCAGAAATGGAATCGTGATATTTGAGCCTCAAAAGCGGGGCGAGTTTTTCAACGTTCAATTCTTCCACACCCACGGCCACATAATTCGAGAGAACGAAATCAAGAAATGCTTGTTGGTGGCTGTTAAACGTCTGGTCGATTTGTAATTTGGCGCTTTCGGCACGTTCTTCGCGGGTTAATGGCGCGAGGGCATAGGCTACATGGGCCAAGACATCGAATAAATCGCTGTTCTCCGCGTCGATAATTTTCTGCATTTCGGTTAGTTGTTCTTTTCCGAAGCCTTTTTCTGCCAAACCTTCCATCAATTTTTTTCGGGTATCTGGCGCGCTCCAAATGGCCCGTAATTCGGCTTCGTCCTTGAAGAAATCTGGTAATTTGCCAAATAGTAATTCCATGAATTGTTGAGCGCTCATGGGTTTGCCATCCGGGTGCCAAAAAGTCGTGATCGCCATATCCTGAACCATCCGGGCCTTCCCATCGGCCAGCTTAATTTTGATTTTCTGACGTTTAAAATCATCCCCCTCTTTTTCTCCGGTTTTGGGGGGAGTTTTGGGTGGCTTTGGATAACTAGGTCTAGGTTCTGGTGGATCTGGTTCGCCATCCCATTCAGGATCATTGAAGTGGTGATGAGCCCTCACAAAGTCATAAATCGTAAAATAGTCTTTGTTGTCATACAAACGAGTGCCACGGCCGATGATTTGTTTGAATTCGATCATCGAATTGATGGGGCGCATTAAAACAATATTGCGGATATTGCGGGCGTCCACCCCGGTGGAAAGTTTTTGAGAAGTGGTCAGGATCGTCGGTATTGTCTTTTCATTATCCTGAAAATCCCTTAAATGCTGTTCACCCAGTTCCCCGTCCCTAGCCGTCACCCTTTGGCAATAATTAGGGTCATGGTTAGTCTTGATTTGATTAATCAAATCCCGAACAGCCAACGCATGGTCCTGAGTCGCGCAAAAAACTAAAGTTTTTTCATTCTGGTTAATTTCACCCATAAATAACTTTACGCGTTTTTCTTCACGTTCTTTTATTTCAATGATCTTGTTGAAATCACTTTCAACGTAGAGCCTGCCTTGTTCCACGTCACCTTCAATCACGTTATCGTCTGGGGCGTAAACATATTCATCCAGGGTTGTGGAAATCTGCCGCACTTTAAAAGGGGTCAAGAACCCGTCGTTGATCCCCTCTTTTAGGGAGTAGATATAGACCGGCTCCCCGAAATATTTATAGGTATCGGCGTTCTCTTCCCGTTTGGGCGTTGCGGTTAAACCCAACTGAACAGCGGGGAAGAAGTAATTCATGATATCGCGCCAGTTGCTCTCATCATTCGCCCCGCCACGATGACATTCATCAATCACGACGAAGTCAAAAAAATCAGGTGGATATTCGCCGAAATAAGGCGAGGGTTTGCCGTCTTTAGGCGGCCCACTCATAAATGTCTGAAAGATCGTGAAGAAGATACTTCCGTTTTTAGGGACCCGGCCTTTTTTACGGATTTCATCAGGCTTTATCCGCACCAAAGCATCTTCAGGGAAAGAAGAAAAAGCGTTATAAGCCTGATTCGCCAAAATGTTGCGGTCGGCGAGAAAAAGAATTCTTGGCCGACGGGTCGGATTGCCGCTCAAGTTCCAACGACTGTGAAAAAGTTTCCATGCGATTTGAAAGGCAATCATGGTCTTGCCGGTACCCGTTGCCAATGTCAGGAGAATGCGGTTCTTTCCATCCGCAATAGCATCAAGAACACGTTCTATTGCGATATCTCTGAAATACCTTTCACCTAATGTGCCGCTCTTGTCATCGAAAGGCACTTCTGCAAAACGATCCCGCCAAGCGTTTGCTTCAGCAAAGGTCATGGCCCAAAGTTTTTCAGGGGTTGGAAACGTCGAAACAACCCCTTCTACCCCAGTCTCCATATCAATCTGGTAAACACCCTGGCCATTCGTCGAATAAGAAAACCGAATCTTCATTTTATCGGCGTAATTTTTAGCCTGGGCAACGCCCTCTGTTAATTGCTCATCCCACGCCTTGGCTTCAATGACAGCCAATTTTCTGTTTCGATAGTTAAGAACATAATCGGCCTTTAACCCCTTTCGCGGCCGACCTGCGCCTTCAATGCGACCTGGTGTTATTGGATATTCACGAGATATGCGACTTCCTTCAACCACACCCCAGCCAGCCGCTTTTAAAGCGGGGTCTATGTGTTCGGCTCTAGTTTCGGCTTCATTAAGGGGCATGAATTAGAGTTCTCCGGAGAAAGCTTTATCTAATAAGGATTTTTTTAACTCATCCAAAACAACAAACTTTTTTTGATAACAAGATTCGAGATTCTTAGTTTCTTCGACAAGCCCTTTGAGTTTATTAACAATTATGGGTCTTCTCCCAAACGTGTGGGTAGTTTAGAGGTATTTTCAGAAGTTGGGTAGGGTACAAGTCAGCACCTTGAGCCGCAGGTATTCAGGGTCTCGAAGACCGTAAGCCCGTCGCTGAATCA
>Ga0182030_10011549_pt1 | contig 17813 bp, 14 predicted proteins | sample 812S3MmetaG_FD_121299 | JGI IMG/M metagenome (GOLD analysis project Ga0182030, IMG submission 121299) | Permafrost microbial communities from Stordalen Mire, Sweden - 812S3M metaG (Illumina Assembly) | ecosystem: Environmental > Terrestrial > Soil > Wetlands > Permafrost | place: Sweden...
ACTGTTGGCCGACACTCAGTGATTCGGGCATAGATCTCCGTGAAACCGTGACAAACCTTATGAAATGGCATTCTAACCGATCCATCGACAAAGGGCTAAGAGCTATTTGCGGCCACTCTATGCGGCATCGAGAGAGTTACATGAGCAGCGAGCGGGGACGCGAAGACGAATAGCGCTATCGGTCATCCGGAGGTTGCACGGCCTAGCAATTTCTGTTGCCGAAAACCGGGTGCACGGACTTCAAATAACGGCGAGCCAGGGTGCAGGATGGCCAGTTCCAGAGCGGCTGCGGCGCGTTGACGCTGGCGGCCGAGGTGCAGGACTCGATGCACCCATTCGACAGAGATGGGCTTGCCAATCAGATGGCGAACGCCGGGCTGAAACTCTGCGCGATGCTTGGCCCACCACTGGTCTATGAGCGGGACGTCAGGCCACGGCAGCCGCTCATCCGGGTCCATCTCGACGTTATCGTCTTGCGGGTCTTCGTTGGGGCCAACCTCGAAGTCTTCGGGGGCTTTGCAATCGAGATCCAGATAGGCGAGGTCGGCTCCAGAGATCATGGTGAATGCTTCGCCTGCGACGCGGGCCAAGGCGGGAATCGCCATCTGCTTGATGAGCCATGGGACAAGCGCGGGATCGCCGAGAATGCCTGCACCAAGGACGGCGAAGCGAAGGCTTTGGAGATCTCTGCCGAGTTGCTGGATGACGGCGTGGGCGCTGAGCAGGGTGATACGGCGCAGCGCGAGTCGGAGAGCGCGTTCTCGGAATGGGCCGGGCGATGCCGCGATGGATTGGAGAACCTGAATCGAACTGCCGTAGCCGGAGAGCAAGGCCGAGGACCATGCGGACCAGAAACGGCAGCCCCGGTCTTTGGAACTCAGCTCCTGCTGGAGAAGCGGGACGAGGTCGGTGCGGGCGAGTTCGCCGACGGCGCGGACGGCGCGGGCGCGTAGCAGTGGGTCGCCGGAGGAGAGCGCGTCATGGAGCGCGCGGCCGGGGTCCTGGCGGTGAATGGCGGCGGCGGCGATTCCGATGCGGCGGTGGGAGCGCAGCTCTGAGGTGCAGAGCCGCGCAATATGCGGCGCGGCCTGTTCGTAGTCCATCCAGCCGAGGGCCGAGATGACGCCGCGAGCCAGTTTTGGCACGGCCGAGGCGATGCCGAGAATCTCGGCAATCCTGCGGGGATGGTTGCTTTCGAAGGCGAGGATGGAGGCGGCGAAGGCTTCGCCAGGTTCCTTCCAGGCTAGCTCTTTGCGGGCGAGTTGCCAGCCTTCTTCGCCGGCTACGCGCAGGCCGTCGATGTGGGCTTCGACGCGCTGGTCGAGGCGCGCGAGATCGGCGAGGGAGTAATCAGGCGCAGCTTTAGCGTGTTGCCTGCTCTCCCACAAGAAAGGGCCCTCAGATGCATGTTGCATTAAGACTGTTGCGACGATGCCAGTGACTGCCATAGCTCCTACGTGAACGCCTGAAGAGTTTCGATACGAATCGATGGGAACGTTGGCCATTGCATGGCCTTCATATTGGCAACGGGACCCACGTCACTGCATCGGTAGTCATGAATACCTCTTTGCCTGCAACCGATAGCAATATTCCGTCTCCGGTATGGAGGTGCCCGGAGGGAACCGTTACGCCGACTCCGAAATCTACGACCGAGAGTTCGCCGTTCTCCAGTGTGAACAGTGCTTGTCCGTCTGCAAGATACAGCTTGTCTTGGAACCAGGCCATACTTCGGAAAGTCGGCCTCGGACCTTCGAACTCGACGACTTCCCACAGCCCAGAGCGCCCTTGAAGGAGCGTGCCGGCTTGTCCGCACGCATAGATTTTGGAAGCGGATATAGCCAATACGTCAAACAGCGCAAGGTTGGTTGGGCTCTCCTCTGGGAGCCACAGAGTTCCGTCATGATGCCATATTTCTCCTCCCCAGCCTACCGAATAGATATCGTCGATGGCTGCGCCGTCGATTGAATTAAACCCTGCAACTTTCAACGGCGGAATGTCTACGGGAAGCCCTTCTTCATATCTAGCCCAAGTATTGTCCCCAAGTCTGCGGTAGACTTGCCGCGCCATGCCGACTGCGAAGACCGTTCCGGAAATCGCACGAATATTGCGCATCGGTCCACGGCGCAGAGGCGAGGCTCCCAAGTCGTTGATCTGTTCTTCTCGATAGCCTTTTGAAGTCCCAATCAGAACCTCACCGTCGCGCCCTAAGACGACGATCGTCGGGACAGGTTGTAGCACACTGGTAAGACCAACGCTTGCCCATTTAACAACCGTTTGCGACCAATCCTTCCCATTTCGAAATAAGTACAATTGGGCATTCGGAAACTCCTGCGATGTCGATTTTTCGTGGTTCGTGATGAAACATATGCGGTCTTTGTTTGAAACGTAGCCGTATTGAAACACGAATTCTTTGCTGATTGGAACCATTCTTCACTCTCCTGATCAAAATCCTGAACTTGACTCCGCGGTGTCGCCGGCCGCTTTGAAAATCGCATCGTAAATCTGCTTGCCTTTGTCGAATAAGGCTTTCTTGGCTTTCTCTGCCAGGGTCTCTATAGTTCGGATAGGACCCTGAGTCATAGGCGTCGAGTCATCAACGCCGCACTCGCCCTTGTGGTAGTTGTCTAACTGCTTTTTGATGCAATCGGGGTCGCAGCCGGATTCCTTGAAGACTTCCCCATGCGCTGCGACACCGCCATCCCTGGCCTGACCGTAAGTCATCGAAGTGCCCGGTGGCGACTTGTCCACCATCTGACGTTCGAATGTGTCTTGAATATCATGCAGATCCGCATGGGTTTGATCGTCCGCAGAAAATACAGTGCTGCTTCGATGCCATGAACTGCCCTCCGCACATACGCAAGGCGCTTTATTAGCGTTGTAGGAGCTATTACCCTTAAAGCCACGCTTGGGCACTAAGTGGTGTGGAGTCTGCTTCGGGTCTTGGCAGCACTTATTGGGCGAGTAGGGGGTTAACATGCATCGCTTTGCCTTAACGCATTCGCTGTCGCCGAAACCGGGGCCGGGTTTTGGGCAGTCCTTTGCGGGGTCACCACTGCAACTGAAATTGACTTTGGCGGCGTCGCGACGGCAAGGATCGTCGCTTGACATCGTCTGCTGATCTAGATACGGCCAGGTGGGCGTGTTCGCGGGTAATGAGGCTTCATTGTGAAGAGTAATGTCGAGATGCCTAGGTACGTTTTCTCCTTCGAATTTGACATCCATCGACCAGGCAGAAAAATTGACTTTGCCCTTGGTCTGACTTGTAACCACTCCCTTTTTCGGCGCGTTCCCCGCTTCGTCTCCGGTGCTTTGCTTGAAGGAGGACTTGTCCTTCAGCATCACTTCCTGTCCGCCGATCTGCACGGTCTTGCTACCGTCCGTTGCATCGCTGGCCATGCCGGTATTGGGGTAGGGGATCGGTGCGCCGGCTGGCGTGGCCGGTGTGAGCGGTTGCGTAAAGCAGACGTCCGGCATGGCAGCCGTGCTCTTACCGCTCGCAGCTTTGCAAGCGATGGACATTCCATTGGCGTAGACGGCGATACCCATTAGCTAACGCCTCCGCCGGCACAGGACAGCACCAAAGCGAATCGCTCGCCGTCGGCTTCGCTGAAGTGGCCAAGCACACTGTTTCCCGGAGCGTAGGCTTTACGCGTGGCGGCTAGCGCGACGGTCAGGGCGCAGGGGCCGATGGCTGCGCCTACTTCGCCGATGCAGTCGACGGGGTGCCAGATTTCGAAGAGTTCTTTGCGGGTGCGAAGGGTACGGGTTACGGCCAGTGCGGCTTCTTTGAACCAGTATTGTTCGCCGTTCAAGTCGGCGATGCGGTAGTCGATGTCGGCGATGGTGGTGTTGGAGTCAGCGAAGGCTGCGTTGAAGGCCTGAACGAGGCCGTTGGCGCGCAGGGGTTTTTCGCTGTCCAGTGTGGCTTCTTCGTGACCTTGGCCGATACCCAGGCAGAGCAGGTGTTTTTCCTTTGTCTGCTGTGGCAAGCCGACGAGGATGGCGCAGCCGGCTTCTCCGGGAATGAAGCCGTTGGAGTTGTTGGCGGTAAGCAGGCGGTTCTGCTTCTGGTATTCGTCGAGCGTGGCTGCAACCAGCAGGCTGTCGACGCCGGCGATGATGCAGTAACGGAGATTCTCTTCGTAGAGGAGCCTGCGGGCTTCAAGCAGGGCCAGGGCGCCGGCGGTGTGGCCTCGGGGGATGGTGCCGGAGCCGGGGTGGAAGTGGAGGCCGAGTTCGGTTTCGATGGCCTGAAAAAGCTGTTCGTTCAGGCCGGCGAGGCGACCGGGGCGGTCTTCTTCGGCGACGCAGAGCAGCAGCGCGATGGTCTCTGTGCGCGCGCCTCCGGTTTGCGCCAGGCATTCGCGGATGGCGGGGACGGCCATGTGGACCAGCTTGGACAGGCCGCGCCAGGGTTTTTCAAGGGGGACCTGGCTGCCGATGATCCACTCGCCGCCGTCATCCATGAAGCGCGTTTCGGTGAAGTTGTTGATCGCGCAGCGGATGGCGGCGCAACTGGCGGGGGCGCTGAGGCCGACGCCGGTGACCATTCCGGAGGCTAGGATGGCGAGCGGTTGCACTTTAGTCCGACTCTTTTCTGTCCGCAGCCATGGCGGACAGCGACGGGTAGTAGGTTTTGCCAAGGGCGCGGGCGCGGTGCCAACTCCGGGGCATTTGGCCGGCCAGAACCTGTTCAATCTCGAAGATATTGCGGCGCAACGGGAGGCTGGAGCGCCACGTCATGGTGAAGCGGCCGAGGTCGGGTTCGAGGACGATGGTGTCAATGACCGCCCAGGCTTCCTCATTTTCTGCATTCTTGCGGTAATAGACGACTGGAACATCGATCGAGGGGAGTCGAAAGGCGATGTAGCCGTTGGGTGTGAGATTCTCGAGGACGATCTCTTCCCCGCCCTGCGGATAGTCGATTTGCTGATCTTCTGGCGCGGCCTGATAGTAGCGCGGATCGAAGTCGGGAGGGAGAAAGGGAAAGATGTTATCCAGCCAGTTCTTGTCGTAGGTTCCTGCGAATTTAACGCGAGGCTGCCAGGCGCGCCCGATGGAGCCGAAGGCCATGGGGCGATAGGAGCCGCGCGGATCGGAGACTGGGCGGCCGCTCTCTTCGGTATTGGGCATGGGCGCGCCGTCAATGAACTCGCGCTCCAGTTGAACGTGGAAGCCGGCGCCTGCATGGTTGCGCTCATAGTAGCGATGGCGGGCCGGATCGGGGTGGGCTGAGTCGATGCCGCCGAAGGCGCGGTCGTAGGAGACGGGCAGAGATGCAAAGGGTTCGGGTGGGCTGGCGACGACGCCCAGCAGGGCTCCGACCCAGTTGCGATTGCCGACTACGTCGAAGGACTTCGCCATGGAGCCGACACGGAGGGAGACAGTGACGCGGCGCGCGAGTCGTCCCGGGGGCGCGTAGGCGCTGCCGTTGAGGATCACGTCGCAGCGCGGCTTGAACGGAGCGTAATCGCATTCGTAGACTGGCGCGGAGAAACCCGGTTCTCCTGAGAAGGTATCCGCGTCGATAAGCTCTGCCTGTTTCGAGGCGAGTTCGGGCGATTCCCCATTCAGAGGAAGCCGGAAGGTTCCTTTGACCGCGACCACCAGGGATTCGCGGCCTGATGGCTCCATGCCCAGCGTGTAGCCTGCCTGCATTCGAGTTGCGTTCAGAAGCTGCATCGTTTGCCGGTCCCGTGGCCTTAGTTGATTTGTACCGAGCCGCCCTTGATGCGATTGACACCGGAGGAGCGGCTGAGCAGGTATGCGCCGCGCAGCAGCAGTTTGCCTGCGCTGGTGAGCGTGATGCTGGCTTTGCCGCATTGCAGAGTGATCTCGCGCGCGGCGGAGAGCAGCAGGGTTTGGGGATCTTCTCGCAGGCCGGAGGGGGCAGTTTCGGGGGCCGGCTGACGAACGGGCGCAGCATCCCAGCTTTGCACCACTCCGAGCAGAATCGGGCGGGAGAAGTCGCCGTCTTCGAAGGTGAGCGCTACCTCGCTTCCGATCTGCGATTCGTGAAGAGGGACAAGGGTGCGCGCCGGGATGAAGCTACCGGTGTTGTTGGCCGGAAAGTCGATCAGAGGCGGCAAGCCGGGAATCAATGCGGACAACCGTCCCACCGTGACCGGAGGATGCGTGAATGGACGGGACGGCTTCGAAAGCGAGTCCGAATAGACCGCTTCAGAATCGGCATCCGAAGGGCAGTCTAACTGGACGGTTTCTTCGTATTCCAATTGTTCTTTCACATGTCCTCCAGCGGTTGAATCGGCTTCTTGATCTGTATTTTCGCGTCAGTTCTGAAGAATTTTGCTGCCTTTGAGAGTCATGTCGCCGCTGGCTTCGGCGTTGATTTTTCCGGAGCCCTTGATCGTGATGTTCTTGCCCTGGATGGTGATGGTGCCATCCTTCTTCATTACGATCGACGCATCGCCGGTGGTGATGGAGATTTCGTCGGTGGCCGAGAGGGTGAAGCTCTTGCCTACGGTGATGGAATCGGCTCCTCCGACGGAGGCGCTGCGATCCTTGCCGACGGATTCAGTGTGGCCGCCGCCGATGGTTTCGCCGAGATCGGCGGCAATGGTGAGGGTCTGGCTGGCGCCGACCGAAATTGTCTGACCACCGCCGATCGTAGTCGATTGCGTGGCGCCGACGTTCAAGGCATGAGCCGCCGCTATATTGTGCGCCTCAGCGCCACCGACGTTGACGGCGCGGGCGGCTCCCACGTTGATGGTTTGCGTGGTGCCGACGGTGACTAACTCGCTGACGCCGACGGTCTTGGTGCGCACGCCGCCTACGGTGATCATCTGCAGACCCCCCACGGTAACTTCGTTCGCTGCGCCGACGTTGAGCATGTCGTTGACGCCGACATTGTGGGTTCGCGTGAGTGCGACGGTGACGGATTCGTTGGCCCCGACGGTTTCCGTGCGGTTGGAGCCGATGGCGATGATTTCGTTGGACCCAACCTTCTCATTGCGGTTGATGCCGATGGTGCTGGTCTCGTTGGCGTCGATATTCTTGGTGCGGTTGTTGATGACGTGGCGGCGCTCGTCGTGTTCGATGAGCGTCTCCATGTCGTATTGGCCGTGGACGCGGACAAGCTCGTTGCCCTTCGTGTCGTCGAAGGCCAGTTCGTTGAAGCCGCCTCCGCCTTTGGTGCTGTTGGATTTGAAGCCGCTGACCATACCTTTGCCGGGAAGGTCGTAGGGGGGCATCTGGCCTGCGTTGTAAGTGCGACCGGTGATGATGGGGCGATCGGGGTCGCCTTCGATGAAGTCGACAATCACCTCCTGGCCGATGCGGGGGATTTGGATCGCTCCCCAGGCTTTGCCGGCGGTGGGGTAAGAGACGCGCACCCAGCAGGAGCTGTTTTCATTCTTCTTACCCTCGCGGTCCCAGTAAAATTGAACTTTGACGCGGCCGTACTTGTCGGTGAAAATCTCTTCCCCCGCAGGGCCAACGACGACTGCGGTATGGCAGCCTTGCACTACCGGGACCGGGGTACGGCGTGGCGGACGAATAGGCACGGAAGCGGGAACGCACTCGAAGCGGTTTTCATACTTCGGTTCGTTGGAGAAGTCGGCGCCGCTGGAATATGCGATTTCGTGCTGGCCCGCATGGTGAATTGCGGTGAGGACGTAGTCCTGGTTGAGGTCGTCGCGAAAGTGGTCAGTCAGGCTGAATTTATAACCGACAGCAAAGGCGCGGCAGTCGCTTTTGCCGCGTGCGATCAGTTGCGGCATCTGCTGTTCTTCCAGGCGCGCGCGGGCGAGGCGGTCTCCATCGGCGCGCTTGGCGTATTCGCCGGGGAAGTCGTAGAGCTCCCACTTGGTTTTTCCGTTGGCGGTGCTGAGGAGACTGGTGGATGGCGTCTCGAAGTTATAGTCGGTCATACTGTAAATGCCTGGGCGAAGTTCCTGCTCCTGAGACCACTCGAGGATGACGTCATCGTCCTTCCATGCGCCGGCGCTTAGCTGGCAGCGAGCCTTGGCCTGATCCGGGCATGGCTTGATCGCCGAGGAGTCGTTGCCGAGGACCAGGGTGTGCTTGCCCTTTTCATGCTCAAAAAAGTAGAAGATGCCCTCCTCTTCCATGAGGCGGGAGACGAAATTCAGATCGGATTCCCGGTATTGCACACAGTAATCTCTGGGCGCAAAGTCGCCGTAGAGGCGAAACGAAAAGTCGTTGTAGCCGTACTGCTGAAATATCTGCTTGAGCAGGTCGGGAACGGTCTTGTTTTGAAAGATGCGGCAGTCTGAGGTGAGGCCGAGAAACCACAGCCAGGGGACCATGGTGGCCCTGTAGGCTGCAGCGGTGCTGTCGCGTTGGCGCTGCGAGAAGCGGCTGATCCAGCCATTCCAATAGCGCTCCGAGCCGTCGGCCAGGGTGACGCAGATGGTGACACTTTGGCCGACGATATCGTCATAGCCGATCGAGAAGTTTTCGCTGGCAAGGTCCAGTTCGAAGCTGAAGAGCTGGGATAGCGATTCTTTGCCCTCGAAGGCGCGGAGGAGCAACGCGTCGTCTCCGAGCGGCGTTTGGATGAAGATTTCGCGCGTGGCCTGCGTCAGAGCCATCGGGCACCCAGACCTTTCTCCGTCTCTTCTGCCGTTGAAGCTATCGCGAAGTGCAATTGAGAAGGGACTTTCGTGGGAGGCAAGAGTGCGCCACGATGCGCGCCGAAGACGCAGAAGTGAGACGGAAGAGGCAGAGCCGGAACGGCATGGGCTGGCGCATCCCCTGACACATCCGGGAGCCCGGGGAGAGGCATTTTGCGAACCGAGCCTAAGGTGGAAATACCGGTCATGCGCGCCTCATGCGAACTCATAGAGAATGCTGTCGTTGGGCTCCATCGAGACGGAGATGCTTTGAATAGACTCGCCCGACGCCATACGCGCCAGCAGCTTGGTGGATATCTCCGGCAGCAGGGTCCCGGTGAGGATGTGGTCGATGTTGCGCGCCCCGCTTTCGACCTCCGTGCAGCGGTCGGCGATAGCTTCGACTAACTCGCCGGAGTAATGGAACGAGGCGCGATAGTTTTCCATCAGGCGCTTGCCGACCTGGTCGAGTTTGAGGCGCGCGATGCGACCGAGCGATGCGTCATCGATGGGGTAATATGGCACCACGATCAGGCGGCCGAGCAGGGCAGGCTTGAAGATTCGGCGCAGTTCGGGGCCGATTTCTTCGACCAGTAATTCTGATCGGGCCGCTCTGCGCCGTTCGAGCACAGCTCCATGAGACGACCGGAGGCGGCGTTCGATGTCATCAGGATGATGGTGTTTTTGAAGTCCACCTCGCGGCCTTCGGCGTCTTCCATGAAGCCTTTGTCGAATACCTGGTAGAACAGCTCCATGACATCCATGTGAGCCTTCTCCATTTCGTCGAGCAGGACTACGCAATAGGGCTTGCGGCGGACGGCCTCGGTGAGGATGCCGCCTTCGCCATAACCGACATAGCCAGGCGGAGAGCCTTTGAGGCCGGAGACGGAGTGCGGCTCCTGGTATTCCGACATGTTGATGACCACCAGATTGCGTTCGCCGCCGTAGAGCGCGTCGGCCAGTGCGAGCGCGGTCTCCGTCTTGCCGACGCCGCTTGGGCCCACCAGCAGAAAGACGCCGACCGGGCGGCGCGGATCGTCCAGACCGGCGCGCGCGGTATGGATGCGCTGGCTGATCGCTTCGAGCGCATGGTCCTGGCCGATCACGCGGGCCTGGAGCAGGGATTGGAGGCGCAGGACGGTCTGAATTTCGTCCTTGAGCATCTTGCCGACAGGGATGCCGGTCCAGCCGGCGATGACTTCGGCGACGGTATCGCTGTCGACATACGGGCGCACCATAGCGTGTTCGCCTTGCAGGGTAGCCAGCTCCACGGACAGCGTGGCCAGCTCGACGCGTTTCGATTCGAGCTCTGCGTCTGTCGCCGCGTTGGGGGCTGCGGCGGGTTCCGGCTGCGAGTCCGACGGGGTCAGGACAAGCGCCGGGGCGGCTGCCTGCTTTGGAGCAAGCGCAAGCTCTTCGATGCGGCCACGCAATTCAACAATCTTGAGCACCAGGGAGCGCTCCCGTTCGAGGCGCGCGGTCAACTCGGAGGCTCGCGCTGCACACTTCTCGCGCTCCTCCGTCAGGAGGCGCAGACGCTCCTCGTGCAGCGCTCCGGAGGCGGCTTCGCGCTGGAGGATGGCGATCTCAGTCTCTGCCGCAGCGATCTGGCGCTGCGAGTCCTCGATCTCTGCGGGTGTCGAGTTCTGGGCGAGGGCCACTCGTGCGCAAGCCGTATCCAGCACGCTCACCGCCTTATCGGGGAGATGGCGTCCAGAGATATACCGCTGTGAGAGCCGGACTGCGGCGGTCAGAGCCTCGTCGAGCACGATGACTTTGTGGTGCTTTTCGAGAGTCGCCTTGATGCCGCGAAGCATGACGCAGGCCTGCTCCTGGCTCGGCTCATCGACTTTGACGACTTGGAAGCGGCGAGCGAGCGCAGCATCTTTTTCGAAGTATTTCTTATATTCGGACCAGGTGGTCGCGGCGATAGTCCTCAGTTCTCCGCGAGCCAGCGCGGGCTTGAGGAGGTTGGCGGCATCGCTGGTGCCTGCCTGACCTCCCGCCCCGATCATGGTGTGCGCTTCGTCGATGAAGAGAATCACCGGGACCGGCGAGGCTTTGACCTCGGCAATCACATTCTTGAGCCGGCTTTCGAATTCGCCCTTCATGCTGGCCCCGGCCTGCAGCAGGGCGAGATCCAGCGCTCGCAGCTCGACGTTCTTGAGACTTGGCGGAACATCGCCGCTAGCGATGCGCAGCGCAAAGCCCTCGACGACGGCAGTCTTGCCTACGCCGGCCTCGCCAGTGAGGATGGGGTTGTTTTGCCGGCGGCGGGTGAGAATGTCGACGATCTGACGAACCTCCGAATCGCGGCCCAGCACGGGGTCGATTTTGCCGCTTCGGGCTTCGGCGGTGAGATCGAGCGTAAACTGCTCCAAACTCGATTTGGCCTTTCCTCCCGGCGCAGGCTCATGACCATTCTGCGAACCTGGCTTCTGGGTCTTCTTCAGCAGGCCGGTGAGATCTTCGCTCGACCCGGCGCAGATGGAGTTCCAATCGGATTGCAGCTTTTCGATGGAGATTTTGTGGAGTTCCGGGCAGCTCTTGAGAATGTACTGCGAGAGGCTTTCACTCGTGAGCAGGGCAAGCAGCAGGAAGCAGGAGCGTATCTGCGTCTCGCTGAAGTCGAGCGAAGCCGTGCTCCAAGCCTCGGAGATCAGGCGCGTGAGCCGCGGCGATAGCACCGGATAGCGCGAGTTGCCGCTCCGGGCCACGTCCAGTGCACGGGTCAGGTCTTTGAGAATGCGCGCCGGGTCCAGTTCGAAGTGGCGATAGATCGCGGCAAGATCGCCGTCGGTCGACTCGGTCAGTTTAAGGAGGAAATGCTCCAGATCGACCTCGTAATGGGCGCGGGCCACAGCGATTCCGGCTGCGCTGGCCAGCGCGGAGCGGCTGCTCGCGTTCAGCTTCGCCACCAATGCTTCCTGATTCAACGGCATGTCATGCCTCCTAAGCCGCGCATTCGGCCTCCGCAAAGATTGCTTCCGTCGCGGGAACCGCGAACGCTTCGTCCGTAAGCCAGTGCGACCAGCCGAGTCTGGCCTCGCCGATTTGGCTTTCCCCAAGACGGCACCAACTGGGAATTTCGCCGCTGGCGACGACGGGTTGCATCTCAAAATCGATCGCAGGCCCGAGAAACCAGCGAATCAGCCCGGCAGCCTGACGGCTCACGCTCCCGTCGGGGAGAAACTCAAAAAACTCGCCCGCCGTCAGTGGCCCAAAGACGATCCGCACCATCGCCTGACGGCTCCAGACCATTTCCCCTGCGACCGCACCCTCGCCTAACTGACTGCTCGGGCCATCGCCTCCCAGTTCGCAAAGCTCATCGCCATCGAGAGAGTGCCAGCGGCCAATAAACTGCTCCACCGCGACCGGAACTCCGAGGAAGTCATGGAGAAAGGCGCGCAGGCACTCGGCGGAACGTGGGCGCTGCGCCAGCAATCCCGCATAGCGCAGGAGCGCATGGTCGGGAACGGCCAGCCGGTTCGCAAGGCCCGCCGTGCCCATGCCAATCAGATCGAACAAGTAGCCGGAGAGCGGGTCGCGCGCGCCTCGGCTTCTGCTGGCCCGTTCGTAGCCGACGACGAAGTGGTGCTTATCCCAGGCGCGATAAAAGAGCGACAGAAGCCGGTGATGAAAGATGTCGAAGAAAGCGGCGAAGGAGCGATCTCCAAAGGCTTGCTGGTGGATGGCAGACTCGGTGTAGCTGTCGGGGAGCACGCCCTGCTGTCCAATCAGGCCCATAAACGAGACGGTCATACGAGAGGGTACGCCATCCATGCCCGCCTCGAGTCTTACCACCGGGCTGGCGGGAAACGCCATGGATGTTTCGACGGCAAAGCGCGCCGGTTCGCCGCCCTTCGGTCCACGGGAGGGCGACTGCCGCTCGCCCTCCCAAAGGGCGAGGAGCCGCACTGCCTGAAAAAACTCGAATTCGTAGGGGGCAGCGAACAGGCTCTCGTCTAAGCGACGGCCTGTTCCCCAGATCGAATCGGCCATTGCCAGATCAATTCCCTTCTTTGCCGGGCCGAGACCCGAAGTTGAGTAAACGAGTTTATGGCGCAGTAGAGACCGAAAAAACGCTCCAGAATGCTGGCCAGCAGATAGGCTCCGCCGCTGGGAAATTTGTCTTCATCGAACTCCACGTCGATGGCCAGCCCCTGGCAAAAGACAAATCCATGCTCGGAGCTGAGCCGGGCAATCTTGCGCGCGCTGCGAACGGCGAGGATGCCGTCGATCTGCCGCGAAGTGGCGTGGGTGCTTGCCGGGTCGTGGAGGCGAAGGATTTCGCGCAGGGCGTCCACGCCGCTATCGACCAGCGAAAGATGGTTGAGCGATAGCTGCGAGATGAGCCGCCACTGCAGGCTGCCTCGAAACGACGGGCGGATGGTCTCGGTGGGACCGCTTACCACCCGGGCGCGAACCATGGCCCCTGTTTCCAGATCGAGATCGCCCCATGCGCGGTTGATTGCCAAACGCGAGGGAAAGTCGCGATTGGAGCAGGTGACATGCAGCGTGATCGACTCCGATGCCGGTTCACTGAGCTTGAAATCGCGGTCGACCAACGAAAGATAGACTTCAGAGCCTGAGTCTCCGCTCCGCGCCGAAGGCCGGCGCGTACTGAACCAAAATGCCTCAGCCGCAGGCGATGTGCCTTGAGTGATGCTGGGCCGGAAGGAGTAAAAAGGGCGATACTCCTTGGGCTCGCTGGTATTCGGAACATGGGCGAGGACGCGATCCACCGAATAAACCTCGTACCCGAGAGGCGCGTACACATCCGGCACAACCGGGTACTCAGTCTTGGTGTGCGAGAGCCGAAGCGGCGACGCGGTGCGCTCGAATAGGTTGATCGCCGGAGTGCAACCCAATTCAAAGGTGCCGGCATGGACGGCGGACTCCAGAAGCACGGCGCGGTCGCTCTGTTCGAGAGCCGCGAGCAGGAAGACAATCTCGAACCTGTCGGTCTGAGGGCCAAAGGGCAGAGTGTCGAGTCCGGCGACGTCGAAAAAGAGAAACTTTTCGGGGAAGCAGAAATACTCCTGCAAGAGCCGGTAGCCCTGGAAGCTGGTTTCAGCGGCAGGTAACAGCGCCTCGTCTCGGCCGAAGCCAACCTGCCGCACTGAGCCAGGCGAGAGCAGGACGCAGGGCGTCTTTGCGGTGCCATCGGGCCGGCCGTCTTTGTCCAGCGGACGCAGGAGGATACGCTTCACCTTGTTGAAGAGGATTTCGTAGATCCAGTTGGCCGCCTGCGCGTCGCCTCCAATGCGGAAGCGAAGATCCTTCAGGTCGAAGGCCGTCAGCTTTCCGCCGAGCAACCGCAATTCGATTCTGAGAGCGTGGCGCGCCTCGACCCCGCCGGTGCCGCCTGGGATGTCCGAGCTGCTTCCAAACGTGCCATCGACGACTTCGAGCGGCCACAGCCGCACGGGATAGGTGGTGCGGAACTGGCATTGCACGCCGTTCATGGGCGCGGAATACGCTGCGGTGCCGCGCGGAATCAGATGTCCGCCGCGCTGCCTTCCCAGTTCCGGATCGACTTCAAACTGCACCATCGCAATCGACGGGACCGGGCGCAGCAGATGCGGATAGAGCAACTCCAGCAGCGCCCCGGTAATCTCCGGAAACTCCTCGTCCAGCTTGTGCTGGATGCGTCCGGCGACCAGGGCGAAGGCCTCGAGAATGCGTTCTACATGCGGGTCGTCGCAGCCGTCTCGCGTGAGCCTCAGCGCCGCAGCCCGCTCCGGATATTGCGCGGCGAACTCCGCCGCAATCTTGCGGACGAAGATCAGTTCGCGATCGTAATAGGGAAGCAGTTCGTCGTTCATGCGCTTCTGCCCGCCTCAATCGCAATCCTTCCCGAATCCCGCTGGAAGCCCAGCTCGAAGACTTCGCGTCCTCCAAAGGAGTCGATGGCCGCCTCAATGCGGATGCCCAGCATCTCACTCCGTTTCTCATTCGTCGTGAGACGCACAGAGACTCTCCTCAGCCTCGGTTCAAAAATTCGGATCGCTTCCTCCATCGCCTTGCACAGCTTGCCCTGCTCGATGGGAGAGCTGAGGTTCCCATAGCTTGTGACCTCCGGAAATCCAAAGTTCAAGAGAGACGTCGCCGCCTCCTCAAATTCGGGGGGGACCAACTCCTCCTGGCGGCGGGTATTGAGCAGCGCCTCAAGATCGCGCGCAATCGAGTCGCACTGGGGATTGCGGCTGCGCGCGGCCATCTCCTGCTGGCCGGAGATGGGCTCCAGCAGCCGGTCCAGTACCGTCGGCGACCAATCGGATTCCTGGTGAAAGCGATACATATGCTAATCTCTCCTCGCCGGCTCGCCGCAGGTCAGCGCCTGCCACGGGTCGAGACGGCTTAGCTTGAGGTAAAACTCCGCTTCGAGGCTTTCGTCTGCGGTACCCGCTGCTTTGTCGCGATAGCAGCGGACCAGGCGCGACCACACACCGCCAACAATCTCCGAGGTCTCCCAGCTCTCCAACTTGTGCTGCTCGATAATCTCGTTCAACTCTTGAAGAATGGAAGTGCCCAGTTTCTTTCGGTTGGTCTGGATGCAGAGGTCGGCAAGCAGCAGTTTGCGCTGGAAACGCACCCGCCCGTTCGGCTCAGCCGCCGCCAATGCTGCCATCGTTGCCAGCGCGCGATCTACATTGCCGCTGCGGGCAAGACGCTCCGACTCACTCCATGCGTCCGCAGGCGCGCCTGTTGTTTCAGTTTGCCCAACCGGGGCAGCCAAACCCGGCTGCGTAGCTGGACCAGTAGTCGAAGCCGCAGGTTGCCGCTTGCGCAAGATGGCCTGAACCGCGCCGCGGCACTGATCCAGCGCCTCTTCGGTCTCGGAAAACGAAAGCACTCCGCTGCCGTAATACTCCGCAATGATTGCTTCCAGATGATCGAGTTCAGCGCGCGCTTCCACGATTGCCGAGAGTAGTTCCGAGTACTCATCCGTGCTGCCGCCAGACGCGGCGGCTTCAAATTCAGCAGCGGTAATCATCCCGCCCTGCCGACGGGATTCGTCGCGGTAGTTGAGAGAGTAATTCTCTCCCGGCTCCTCGCGACGAGTCAGCGGAATCTCGCGAAGAACATCGGAGAGCTTTTCGTTGAGCCACATCAGCTTGCCGTACTGGACCTCAAGATCGCCGTCTTCGGGCTCGGGAAACAGGCCCTGATGAAAGAATCCCGAGATCAGTCCGCCGATAGCCCAGAGGCCATCGCGAACTCCAGCAAACCCATGTACGCGGGCGCAGGCCTCGGTCAGGAAGACGCCCAACTCCAAATCCTTCGACTGCGTGCAGAGAGCCTTCTCGACTAACTCCAGATAACTTGGCCAATCGGTCTGAACGACGTTGGCCGGCTTCCATTCGTGGTCCGCGGCGAGATCTTCCGGCTTGGGCCGCGCCGCTCGCAGATCGACCCATAACTTGAGACCCCGAATATCCTCGCCCGCCGGCCGCGGCCCTGGAATCGGCGCCAGCACGGACTCTGACACTACGCGGGCCAATGACACCTCGGCGCTCGTCTCCTCTTCCAATGCAGTCGTCGTCATAGCCGGTTCTCCAATTGCTGGTTTATCTCTTGCAACGCCGGGGCAGGTAAGTATCTGCCCACGGCACTGCGCCCAACACCGATAACTGCGAGGTTAAGGCCGCAAGACTATGCGGCCGCCTTGTTCTCCACCAGACTCCAGCCGCCGGTTACCTGACCGCCCTTGCTGCCGTCGGTCCGCTTCTGCTGGGTGTAAGTCCACTTGATGACGCCGTAATTGAACGAAACACTCTCGCGAGGTAAATCGTCGCCAACGGCAGTGTCGTGAGTGACCTTGGATATCACCACCTGGTCCATCTCGATCAGCATGTATTTCACACGCGCCCCGCCGGAAGCCCGCATCAGTTCAATGGTCACTTTGCTGATGTGTTTGCCGCTGCAGCAGAGTTCATGGAACTTAGGCGTAGCGGCGTCGAAGTGCTTGGTTATGGTGAAGTCGGAGTGCTGGCTGCGCCCCGTGGTGCCTCCACCGGCGGAGTTTGCGGTGACCGACGCAGGTTGTGTGATAGAGTGCGAGTGGGCGAGAATCTCGATCCAATCCTTGTGTTCGGAGTCGGTGCTCTCTCCCTTGAGACCGTCCACTTGCAGGTAGCTGTCAATTGCCATTGCTCTTTCTCCTTCGAGGTTAAAGCCGCAGTTTTGAAGGCCGCGATCGAGCGGCCTCCGCCTTACTTATTTGCTGGTGGGTAACCTGGCAACCAGGCGCAGCGACACATTCAGCTCTTCCAGTTGGAAGTGAGGCCGCAAATAGGCGACCGCGTTATAAGCGCCCGGCTTCCCCGCAATCTCGGTTACTTCAATGCGCGCGTCTCGCAATGGGAACTTGGCCTTCTGTTCCTGGCTCGCCATATCGTCGAGCAGAACGTAGTTGGCGATCCACTGGTTGAGAAAACTCTCGCACTGCTCGCGCGACATGAACGAGCCCAACTTATCGCGCATCATCGCCTTCAAGTAGTGCGCGAACCGAGATACTGCGAAGATGTACTGCAGGCGCGCAGAGAGATTGGCGTTCGCGTTGGCGTCGTCGTTCAGATAAACCGCCGGCTTCTGTGCGGATTGCGTCCCGATGAAGGCAGCGCTATCCGTTCCCTTGTAATGGCAGAGCGGAATGAAGCCGAGCTTCGAGAACTCAAATTCACGACGATCGGGAATCGCGATTTCAGTGGGGCACTTCTGCGCGAAATCCCCATCTTCAGCAGTGAAGGTATGCGACGGAAGCCCTTCGACCAAGCCTCCGCCTTCGACCCCGCGAATGGCGGCGCACCACTCGTAGCGCGCAAACGCATCGGTTATTCGTGCGGCCAAAGCATATGCCGCATTGCCCCAGAGATACTTCTTGTGATCGGTGCCGTTGACGTCTTCCTCAAAGTCAAAGGCCTCGACAGGCGCCGTCTCCTTGCCATAAGGCAGGCGGAGCAGAATATGCGGAAGCACCAGCCCGACATAGCGCGAATCGTCGCTCTCGCGAAATGACTTCCAGCGAATATACGCATCGTTGTCGAAGATGTTAGCCAGATCACGCGGGCTGCATAACTCCGTAAAGCTCTCCCAGTTGAACATCTTCGTGCTGGCTCCGGCGATGAAAGGCGCATGAGCCGCCGCAGCCAGATTCGACATCTTCTCGAGCACTTCCAGGTCGTCCGGATGGCGGCCGAATTCGTAGTCCGC